>ERZ772818.2107-NODE-2107-length-15877-cov-3.420427_pt1 | contig 15877 bp, 10 predicted proteins | sample MGYA00580837_ERZ772818 | MGnify/ENA primary metagenome ERZ772818 (study PRJEB29015, sample SAMEA2737671) | human gut metagenome | biome: human gut; feature: human-associated habitat; material: faeces | place: China | collected 2012 ...
GAACAGGGAGCAGCCCAGCCGGAAGAAGGAAAATCGGGGAAACAGCCCGAAAATGCCGAACACCAGAAGCGCCGACGGCCAGACTACGTCCCAGAGCTTCGCGTGGAAGTTCAGAAGATAGGATGTCAGCATGATGCCGCCCACCAGTAAAATCCAGATGGCAAGGCCGATGCCGCCTTTCTTTCCGTCGTCCAGAGACAGTTCCCATGTCATTTCCGGATGTACGTCGTTTTCTTCCCCGTCCGCCGGGACGATCTCGGCGGGGTGAACCTCTTTCCGTTCGACCCCCAGCAGCTCGTCAGTGGAGATGCCGAAAATCTCCGCCAGCTTCGGCAGTGCGCCGATGTCCGGGCAGGACTGGTCATTCTCCCATTTGCTCACGGCCTGCGCGGTGACGCCCATCAGCTCCGCAAGGGCGTCCTGAGTCAGTCCCAGACGCTTGCGGTGGAAGACGATCCGCTTTCCCAATGTTTCTTCCATATTCTATTGATCTCCTTTTCCTTAAATGAAGTACATGGCAGGGCGTTTTGCCTTGCCGGAAGGGTATCCGTCGTTGCAACTGCCTATATCATGCCATAATCGGGACGAAAAAGCTATAAAATGTTCGTTAATATGGGAAGAATTTTTTCCCAACCGGCGGTTGAAATGGACTCAACCACTGGTTGCGGGCGGTTTTGCTTGCAATAACGGCTGGAATGTGGTATCCTTTTCCGTAGAAAACGGAGGGAATGACATGGAAAAAATAACCAGCTTTACCATTGACCACATCAAATTGCAGCCGGGTCTGTACGTCTCCCGGAAGGATAAGGTGGGGGCGGAGACGGTGACGACCTTCGACCTGCGCTTGACGAAGCCCAACGACGAGCCGGTGATGAACACCGCCGAGGTGCACACCATGGAGCATCTGGCTGCCACTTTCCTGCGCAATCATCCCGTATGGGCCGACAAGATCATCTACTGGGGACCGATGGGATGCCTTACCGGAAATTATCTGGTGGTAAAAGGAGATCTGACTTCACGCGACATTCTGCCGCTGATGAAGGAAACTTTCAGCTTCATTGCCGGATACGAAGGCGAAGTTCCCGGAGCCACTCCACGCGACTGCGGAAATTATCTGCTGATGAATCTGCCTATGGCACGCTGGGAAGCCGCCAAATATCTGCATGAAGTTCTGGAGCAGGCCAGCGAAGAAAACCTGACCTATCCTGCTGCGGAAGCTTAAGTTCAGTCGAGGGAGTGTCATAACATTCAAATGGGAATTATGACACTCCCTCGAATCATTATGCACAAAGAAAAAAATTTTTTTGCACATTCAAAAACTATTTATACCTTTGACTAAAGATTATTTAAATCAAGTTTATAACTATTAGAAAAACATGAAAACACATCCGGGAAGCAGCTCTTACTCAGAAAAAAGGGGGGGGGGGGGAATCCGGACTGGACGAGTTGGATGTCTGTATTCGTACGCTTGTCGCCGACCATATCGAAGAGGAGTTCCAGTTATCGCAGTTGAGCGAGGAGATCGACTGCTGCATTTCGGGACTTTCCGAGCAGTGCCGCCGGGTGTTCCTGTTGAGCCGCACGACAGGCCTGAAAAACCGGGAGATCGCCGAGCGGCTCAACATCAGCGTCAAGACCGTCGAAAAGCATATCGGGGCGGCGCTCTCCCAGCTTCGGCTCCGGCTCAGCCGCAGCGGATTTCTGCGGCTTTTCCTCTGAAAAACAGAAGATGCCCTGCACCGAAACGGTGCAGGGCATTGTTTTTTCCGCCTCGTTAGCGGAGTGGGAATTCGTGTGTGTGTGCGACGCGTCCGCCGGGACCGACGATTCGGATCGCGATTCGGTCGCCCGTCATGTCGCACCGTATGTAGCTTTGATTGCCGTTGACCACGACCGGGAACCGAACTTCGTCGTTTGCCGGGTGGAAGCCGTAGCGGTGCGTGTGGCCGGAGAACATGATATTGATGCCGGCCTCGTTGAGGATCGGCAGGAACAGATTCCGGAGGTGGTTGCTGCCGTGCCACGTTCCGCCGTCGAGCGGAATATGGAGGAAGACGACGCGTGCCGAGGCGTTGCGGAAGGTTTCGGAGGCCACCGCCCTGCGGAGCCATTCGCACTCTTCGCGGCGATAGGCGTCGTAGTCGGCAAGCCCTCCGTATTCGATGTCCGTGTCAGGCTTGTCTTCGCCGCAGTCGAGCAGCAAGAAACAGACCGATCCGACTTTGCAGAGTTGGTAGTGACGGCCGCTGCGCGTCGGGAAATAGTCGTGCAGACGGTCGGCGAAGACGCCGCGCGTCTCATGGTTGCCGCGGTTGTAGAGTATCGGGGTCTCCGAGGCGTAAAGGTTTACCGAGGCGTCGATGAAATCCCGGAACAACTGCTCCTCATTTTCAATGCTGTTGGACATGTCGCCGTTGAGCATTACGAAGTCGTGTTTGCCGAAATTGATTTCCCGGCACAGTTCGGTCATGTCGTCGGCGCGTCCGTGGATGTCGTTCAGGATGACGAACGAACAGTCGGTTCCCGTTGCCGGGAATGTCCGGAACCGGAACGGTGCGCGTTTGTAGACATTGCTGGCAACGGTCCTGCCGTAGAGGACGTTGTCTCCGTGTTTCCATTCGAGTACCTCCTGCGAGAAGATGCGGTAGCAGTATTTCGTTCCGGGACGCAGGTTGTTCAGCCGCACGGCGTGCAGCGTCTTGTGCGCCTGTTTGCGGCCCGCGACGGTTTCGTAATGGCGGGTATGTTCGGCGGCGTAGAAACTGCGTCCGTCGTCCTCGGTTGCCTCGACCCATGACAAAGCGGGTTTGTTGGTAGTCCACAGGACGGTTACGCCGTCTTCGGTCATGTCGCACAGCCACGGGCCATGCGTGATCTTGAAATCCTGGGCCGGCAGCGTCAGTGCCGCTGCCAGCCCGAGGAGTGTGAATAGCAGTTTTTTCATCTTCCGAACGCTTTATTCCTGATTCTCCGGGAGGTCTTCCTCGGTCTGGAACCGGATGTCGGCCACGACGGGGCGGTGGTCCGAGGCGTCGACGCCGTCGACCTGCTGGTCGCTGCGCGAAACCACTGTGCAGTTCTGTACGCCGAAGTGTCCGATCGGGGCATACAGTATGTAGTCGATCTTGCGGGTGGGATTCTCCGACGGGAAAGTGTATTGGTCGATCGTTCCGACATTGGTCAGGAACGCGGTCATCGTGGCGATGACGTTCGAACTGGGAATGGCGTTGAGGTCGCCCGCAAGGATGAGGTCTCCGTCCAGTTCCGTGTCGCGGATACGGCGGATCTCATTGGCCTGCACCAGGCGGCTCGCATCGCCCGAAAGATGATCGAGGTGCGTCGAGGCGACATAGAGGTCTTTGCCGTCGATCTCGACGCGGATGACGCACAGCGAACGGTCCTCGCCCGGTTGCGAAGCGGCGCAGGGGAGCCGGTAACTGCGGGTCTCTATAATCGGGTGTTTCGACAGCACGGCGTCGCCGTATTCGCCTCCGTCGCGGTCGATGGCTTTCGAGAAGTGCCACTCCATACCGAGTTTGGCTGCCAGGTCGCGGGCCTGGTGTACGTCTTTTCCCGTGCGGTTGGTGAAGACATCCACCTCGTTGAGGGTTACGAAGTCGGGGTCCTGCCGGCGGATTACCTCGGCCAGCGCGTCCAGATCGGCTGCATTGGCGGGGCTTGTGGCGCGTGCGCCGTAGATGTTGTAGGTCATTATGCGGATGATCCTGCCTTTGGGTGGAATGACTGCCTTGTCTCCGTGCTCGTCGTTGTAATTGTCGTCGTTGGTGCATGAAACGACAATCAGGAGCAGCGCCCACAGACATATAGTCTTTTTCATAGTCTTTTGTTTGGTTTAAAAATTTGTTAGTCGGATCAGAATGCCCATACTTCGGCGATGCAGGTCTGGTAGAGGTCGGCCTGCGTGGCGGTGACGAAGATACGGAAATAGCGTCCCGTTGCCTTGTGGTCGAGGTATACCGTGTTCTCGATCCGGTTTTCGACGGTAAAGGTCCCTGCATGGGTCCAGTTTTGGTTGTCGTCGCTCACGTCGATGTTGAAGATACGCGGGTTGCCGCTGCTCTTGGGAACGTCGGAGCCTTCTTTGTCAGACCGTCCGCGGATCGTGAGTCCGTGCAGTTCCTTGGGTGCGCCCATGTCGACGGCGATCCAGTGCGGCGGGCCGGGTTTGGCGTTACGCCACTGCGTACCCCAATAGGTGTTGTTTTCGCCGTCGATGATCGAAACGGCCAATCCGCGGTTGGGGTAGGTCGATGTCGCTTCAGCCTCCTGCGTCGAGAACCCGGCGATCGACCAGCCGCTCCTGTCGTATCTCGGGAACGGATTTTCGGTGTAGTAGCCGTTGATGCGCAGGTAAGCCGTCTGCAACGATTCGTTGACGGCCAGGTCGGGTGTCACATTCTCGATCCGTACCGGCAGCAGGAAGACGCCCACGCCGTCGAACGCCTGGCTGTTGATGGCGATCCGGATGGGCGAGGAGATGTATTTCCCGTTAGGAATCACGGCTTCGAGGTTCTCGATCGTGTAGCTTTCATCAAGCATCATCGGGTAGTTGCTCTGGTGCTTCTGATTGTAGGTATCCACCAGTTCGGGGGCGACGCGAAATTTGACCGTCACATCGCATCCCGGGTTGCGGATTCCGCTCAGGTTGGCGTAGACCATGAGCGACGTGTCGCGTTCGAGCGGGAATGAGAGTGTGTTCTTGGAGGCGTCGTCGACGGCGTTGACCGTGTAAATACGCGTATAGTTCTCGGGGTTGTCCACGTTCAGGTCGTCCTGAATCGGGTTTTCGCAGGCTGCGAAGAGCGTTCCGCAGCAGAGGACAGCCAGGTATTTCGTAAGTTTCATAGTCGTTATTCGTTTTTACGGTTACCATCCGGGATTCTGGACGATCTGCGGATCGCGGTTGATTTCGGACTGGGGAATGGGGAAAAGGTAGAACTCGGGCCGGAACACGCGGGTTTCGAATACGGTTTTCTCGTAGAACGCCTCGTCGGTGAAGCTGTTGCCTGCGTCGACGTTCATGCCGTAGAAGGGTCCTCCGTCGGTCTGGTCGGCGATCAGCCAGCGGCGGGTGTCGAAATAGCGCAGTTGCTCGAAGCAGAGTTCGATGCGGCGTTCCAGGCGGATCTGCTCGCGCATTTGACTCTGGTTGAGATCGCTTTGGACCGGTCCCAGGCCGCCGCGCTCGCGGATTTTGTTCAGGTAGGTTTCGATGTCCGCATTCCCGGGATCGTATTCGTTGAGCGCCTCGACGTAGTTGAGCAGTATCTCGGCGTAACGCATGATGACGAAGGGACGCTTGATGTAGTTGCCGTTCTTGGGATTGGACGAGGGCGAAACGTTTTTGATGGCGATGTATCCCGAACGCGGGAAGTCCCACGTGCCTTTCTTTCCCGATCCTCCGGTGTAGTAGAGCTGGATGCGGGTTTTCTGATCGCCGATCCAGTAGGCGCCGTTGAAGCAGATGTTGACGTAGAAACGCGGTTCACGATTGACGAACATGTTGCGCGTACCGGCGGGAGCGAATACCCAGCCCGATTTGGGGTCGGAGTAGTTCGCCTTCGAATAGCCGCTCTCCTTGTCCGGGGTAATGGCCGTGCCGTCTTTCATGCGGAAAGCGTCGACCAGTTGCTGGGTCGCTCCCATGCTTTCATAGCCGCTGAACTGCCGGGGAGAAGCCGACCGTTCCCAATGTTTGAGGTAGTTGCTGATGCGGACCATCATCACCTCGCTGTTCCAGTTCTCCAGGAAAACGTTGCGGCAGGACAGGTAAGGGTCGAGCGTTCCGTCGGTGTGGTACTCCTTGTAGAGGTCGAAAATTCCCAGGTCGATGACATCTTTTGCAGCCTGGGCGGCCTTGTTCCACTTTTCGGGGTCTTTTCGGGTCGAAAAAAGGTGTTTGCCGTCCGTGTTGACCACGTTGGCGTAGGCCGGGTTGCCGTTGAACTGGTCGCTGGCGGCCAGCAGCAGTACGCGGCTTTTGAGTCCCATGCACATGGCCAGTGTCGCCCGGCCGTAATCCTTGTCGGCCTGCACGGTGAAGTGCAGCGGCAGGCGGTTGTTGTCGATCATGTCGTCCAGTTCGCCGACGATGTAATCCACGCACTCGTCGTAGGAACTGCGCGGCAGGTTCATCTTCACATCGTCGCGGTCGAGGTCGCCCGGAAGCACCTCGTCGCCCAGCAGTACGCAGGGGCCGTACTGGCGCAGCAGGCAGTAATAGAACCAGGCGCGCAGGAAGCGGGCTTCGTTCTTGTATTGTTCGACGACGATCGGGCCGCGCGTAGGATCGTCGAGCATCTCCTGGTTCGAGCCGATGTGCTGGATGAAGTAGGTTGCCGAACGGATGCCCCGGTAGTAGTGCGACCAGTACTCGTAGTAGTTCGACGATGCGCTCCAGTTGCCGAGGTTCATCTTGAAGGAGTTGTAATCCTCGCGGTCGTAGGTAACGTCCAGGTCGTCCGAACACGGGTCCCAGGGCACGCCGTTGGTGCGGTGCGACTCGTCGCGGATGTAGCTGTAAACGGTAGCCAGGTATTTCTCGGAGTAGGAGGTGCGCTGGAATACCTGCTCGATGGTGATCCGGTCGTCGGGAACCTGGTCGAAGAAGTCGTCGTTGCAGGCGGTCAGGATGCCGAGGGCGGCCAGTAAAGTGAGTATTGTTTTAAGTTTCATAGCTTGTCGGGGATTTTAGAAGTTGAAATTGATACCCAGGCTGACGGAACCGATGTTGGGGTATTTTGCGCCGCGGCCGTCGCCCAGTTCCACGTCCCACAGTTTGAATTTGCTGAATGTAAGCAGATTGACGCCCTGTATGAAGATGCGCGCATTGTTGATGTGGATGCGTTTCATCCAGCGGTCGGGGAGCGTATAGGAGAGTTCGATGTTTTTCAGACGCAGGTAGCTGGTATTTTTGAGCCACCACGTGCTGGCTTCGTAGTTCATGTTCATGTTGCCGATCGAGAGGCGCGGGTAGAAGACATCCTGGCGGGGATTGGCCTCGGTCCAACGGTCGGTGATGTTGCTCAGCAGGTTGCCGCGGCTCGATCCCTGTGCGAAAGGCAGTACGCCTTCGCCGCTGAGGATCGCGTCGACGTGTGCGGCGCCCTGGAACATGGCTGACAGCGAGAGGCCTTTCCAGCCTACGGAGAATCCGAAGCCGTAGACGATTTCGGGGACACTTCCCCAGCCGATGGGCACTTTGTCATATTCGTCGATTTTGCCGTCGCCGTTGATGTCCTTGTAGCGGATGTCGCCCGGGCGCGTGTCGCCGACCTGTACAGGCGCTGCGGCGATCTCCTCCGGACTTTCGAAGAGTCCCAGTGCGATGAGCCCGAACCGCTGGTCGACCTTGTTGCCGATGGTTTTCTGCCAGGGATAGGCCACGGTGCTGTCGTCTTCGAGGACCTTGTTTCGGTTGAACGAGTAGTTACCCATGACGCTCAACGACCAGTCCCGCCACGAATTGGCATAGCTGACCGACATTTCGATACCTTTGTTCTCGACTTTGCCGATGTTGCCGTAGGGGTTGTTGATCATACCGAAATAGGACGGAATGCTTGTGCGGCGCAGGTAAATGCCTTTGCGCGACTCTTTGAAGGCGTCGAATTGCAGGTTGAACTTGTTGTTCAGCAGGCGCATGTCCAGTCCGATGTTGGTTTTGTCGGCGATCTCCCACGTTACGTCGACGGCATATTCGTCGATGGCCGTAGTCCCGTAGGTCTGGTCCATGTTCTTGCCGAACTGGTAACTGGTGTCGTTGGTGTCCTTGACCGTAGCCAGGTAGGCGAAACGGCGTCCGCTGATCTGGCTGTTGCCGACACGACCCCATGTGCCGCGCAGTTTGAGGTACTGGATCACCTCTGTGGCGCCTCTGAAGAAGGGTTCGTTGCTGATTACCCAGCCAAGTCCGACCGACGGAAAGAAGCCGTAACGGTTTTTCGGGGCGAAGTTCTCCGAACCGTTGTATCCGAAGTTGAACTCCCCGAAATAACGGTCGTCGAACGAGTAGGTGAAACGTCCTGCCAGGCCGCGGAAACGGTAGGGCAGCGCCTCTTCGACGTTGGTGGCTTTGGTATTGATTTCGTCGCTCTGGTTAAAGAGCATCATGCCCGATACGGTGTGCCTGCCGAAAGTGTTGCGGTAGTTGACTGCGGCCTCCAGATAGATGGCGCGGTTACCCTTTGCACTGAGGCTGTAGGCCAGGTTCTCGGTTCCCTGGCGGGTTTGCTCGTAGAGCAGGTTGCCGTTGGCGTCGCGTCCTGTGGCGTGGTAGGTGTTCGGGGTTTTGGTGAAACGGTTGCTCGTGTAGTTGTAGGTGTCGAACGAGAACATGCCTGAAACCGAGAGTCCTTTGTAAATCTGCTGCGTGATGCGCAGGTTCGAATAAACCTGGCTGCGCCACTGGTTGGCATAGCCCGTTGCGCCGAGCTGTGCCACGGGGTTTATATCGCCGCCCGAGAAGGCGCCGAGCTTGCCGTCGGGGTAGAGCGGCGCGATATAGGTCGGAGGTGTGAAATAGGCCGATTCGAAGATGCTTGCCTGCGAAGATGCCGGATAGTTGGCGTTGGCCAGGTAGCCCTGGATGCCCAGTTTGATTTCGGTGGTGCGGAACGGGTTGAGCGTGAGGTTCGAGGTGACGTTGTAACGGCGGTAGAAGGTGTTCGAGTTGTAGTCGGCCAGTTTCGTGTCCTTGTACATGCCGTTCTCGTCGTAGTAGGCCAGGCCGATGTAGTAGACCGCCTTGTCGGAACCGCCCTGCACGTTGACGTTGGCCGAGCGGTTGCGGCTGAAGTTACGCAGGATCTGTTTCATCCAGTCTACGTCGGGATAGAGATAGGGGTCTTCCCCGCGGCGGGTCTTATCAATGATCTCCTGGCTGTATAGTTTGCCGCCGCCGCGGGTGAGCGACGCTTCGTTCGACATCTCCATGTAAGTCGCGCCGTCGGCGAAATCGGTGATCTTGGTCGGTTTGGTGAGGCCTTCGGTATAGCGTACGCTGAATTTGGGGCGTCCTTTCAGACCGCTTTTGGTATTGATGATAATGACGCCGTTGGCGCCGCGAACGCCGTAAACAGCAGTTGCAGAGGCGTCCTTCAGGATCGAGAAACTCTCGATGTCTTCGGGGTCGACGTTGGAGAACGAGCGGGGAACGCCGTCGACAAGCGTCAGAGGGGCGCTCATGCTGGCTGTCAGCGTTGAGATGCCGCGGATGTAGATGTTCGCGTCGTCGAAGCCCGGTTCACTGGTTCGCTGTACCGAGACCAGACCCGATACGCGGCCCGCAAGGCCTTGTGTGAGGTTGGCGACGGGAACTTTCAGTTCCTTGGTCGCTATGGTCTGCTGCGAGCCGATGACGCTGATCTTTTTCTGCACGCCGTAGCCCACCACCTCCACGGCGTCGAGGATGGCGTCGTTTTGCAGCATAACCACGTCGACGATTTCCTGCCCTGCGACCGAAACGTCCTGCGATTTGTAACCTACATAGCTGAATTCCAGTACTTCGTCGGGATAAACGTCGAGCAGGTATTTGCCGTTGATGTCGGTGGCTGTACCGATGTTCGGACGGGCCTTGATGCGGATCGTGACGCCGATGAGCGGATCGTTGTTCTGGTCCCTGACGACGCCTGTGATGCGTGTGATCTTCCGGGGTGTAGCTGCGGCCGCAGTTACGGAGCGTCCGATGACGATCTGCCTTCCCGAGAGTTTCCAGGTGTTGTCGGTTCCGGCGAACAACTGTTTCAGGACAGCCGAAATGGGCTGATTCGTTACTTTCAGGGTGACTTTGCGGTGGATGTCCAAGATGTTGTCGTAGTAAACGAAGATGTAGTCGCTTTGGCGTTCGATCAGTGTGAGGACCTCCTTGATGGGGCGGTTCTGTACGTTGAGCGTGATGGTTTTCGCCGCCTCTGCCGTTTGTGCACTGACGGGCCGGATGAACCCGATTGTTGCCAGCAAAAACAGGAATGTTATCCGGAATAGGTGGAATAATCCCCCATTATCGGCCTTAAAAAGACCGATTTTACCATTTTTGTTGTACATTTGTAAAGATTTGAAGTTTAAAAGGCTATTTTAGATTTTCAATCGCTCCGGATGTCGTTGAGGGACGACATCCGGTCTTTTTTTGGAGGGATACGGGCTGTTACATAGGCAGGTCAGTTTGGGTTGTTGGTAGTCGGGTTATAGTCGATTCGGAAATTCCCGGATCCGGAGATTTGCAGGTTGATAGGGGCTGTTGCGCTCAAGATTTTCAGCACTTCGGCCGGATCGTCTTTGAGTTCGAGTTTGCCCGAGAGCGTCAGCGCTTCGGCTTCGGGCGTACACTCGATCCGACAATTGTAGTAGCGGGAAAGGCGTTCGAGGATGTTCGACAGCGGGTCGTTGTCGAAGGGCAGGTATCCGTGAATCCAACTGATGTAGCTTTCGGCTTCCACTTCGCGGACCTCCAGCGATTCCGAGGTGTCGAGGATGGCTTGTTGGCCGGGAACGATGCGAATTCCGCGGTCGGATCGTCCGGCAGGGGCTACGCTGACGGAGCCGGAGAGCAGGACGACCTCCTGCGTGCGATCGCGGCCGTAGGAGGATATGTAGAATTTGGTTCCCAAAACGCAGACATCCATTTTGCCTGTGTGTACCGAGAAAGGCCGTTCGGCATCGTGCGCCACTTCCATGTAGATTTCGCCTTCGACGTATATTTCGCGCTTCTGCTTTTCGAATACGACGGGGTAGACCAGCCGTGATCCGGCGTTGATCCAGACGCGGGTTCCGTCGGCGAGCGTCAGCGTCGTCTGCTTGCCGTAGGGAACGACCAGCTGGTTGAACGTCGCAGCCTCTTTTTTGGGAATGGTTTTTTCGGCGTTGTTGATCCGGATGGCGGTCGAATCGTAACGGATTGTCGATTTTTGGGTTTCGAGCAGGAGGGTTTTCTGCTCGGACAGCACCAGTTGCACCTCTTTCTGGGTGAATACGGGGGTGTCGGCCTGCCGGATAAACATTTCGATGTCCGGGACGGTCGACGGTTGCAGTCGGTAGTAACCGACAACGGCCAGCATGACGCAGGCTGCCGCTGCGATGCCGATGCCCAGACGGCGCAGTTGCGGCCGCAGGAAAGACCGGGGTCTGGATGCTTCGGCAATCCGGGCCATGACGTTTTCGAGGGCTTGCCCGGTGTTGAACCGGGTTTCCGCAAGGCGGGCGTTTCCCCAGGCTTTGTAAGCCCGGAGAAAGGCGTCGCGGTTGGCTTCGGATGCTTCGAGCCACTCCTGCAGTTCCCGGCGTTCCGTGTCGGTGAGGGGTGTGCCGTCCAGTTGGCGGGTTATCAGATCTTCGATGATATGTTCGGGTCTCTTCATTCTATCTATATCACGGATGAAAGCGCTGAAACCCTACCTCCTCCGGTGTTTTTTTTCGGACCGCCAGGGTAAACAAAAAGCAGAACCGGTGAGGCTCTGCTTCTTGCGGGTTGCGAAAATAGGCATTGTCAATAGACCCACTCGAAATTGTCGACGTAGAGTATGTTCGACTTGCAGCCTGCCATGAAGTCGCCGTAGGCGCTCGTCGAGCAGGAGATCACGATCTGGTACAATCCGGAGGGTTTGGCCTTCGTGTCGTAGAAGTTGAGCGGAAGCTGTACGTCGATCATCTTGCCGCCGGTCGAACTTTGGTCGATGAAAAGCGAGCCGTAGGCGATGATCGGTCCCTCGTCGACCGAAGTGGTCTCTTCCGGATCCCAGGTCCCGGTGGGGGCTTCCGTGCCCGATCCGACTTCGCGGCGGGTGTTCCAGTCCACGATGGCGACCATGATGCGGGCCTTGTCCCGGTCCCCTTCGTGAATCGGGGCGCCGAAATTCTTTTCGATGTCGACGATGCCGATATGTTCTGCATAGTATTGCAGTTTCAGCGCCTTGGGACGGGCTTTCCAGGCGTAAGGCTGGCCGAACGACACGACACCCCGGGTCAAGACGTCCTTCTGGAACAGCCCCGAGAAGAGGTTGCCCGAAGCGAGGACTCCCACGGCGGACGTAGCCTGGAGTTTGGCGCGCGTGCCTCCGTCGAAGGAGGCCTGCGTGCAGAGTCCCCTGGTGAAGGTGTTGTTGCCGCTGCCCCAGAATTCTGCGGTCTTGTTGTTCTGGGTCCAGCAGCTCAGCGAGCTGTCCTCCAGGTCGCCGTTGGGAATCGTGTTGCCCGCGGGGGCCGCATATTCCATCAGCTGGGTCTGCTCGCCCCCGACTGTCAGGCGGAATTCGTAGGTGTGCCCTGCGAAGAGACCCTTGTCCGGCACGAAGTTGTAGACGGCAAGCCCGTGGGGGTTGGTCGACGAGCTCCATTCGGGCGCGAGCGTTGCCGTCAGGATGCCGGCCTCGTAGCTGCTTTCCGCCATTCTCTGCCACTCCGTGGCGCCCTTGATCCGGTATTCCAGCGCGGCGCCGGCCGCATACTCCTCGGCGGAGACGAGTGCGGTGGCCGTGGCCGTATTGTTCCACAGGTCGGTTGCCCGGAGGGCGACCTTCACATTGGTAGGCTCCACGTAAAGCAGCCACCGTTCGGTGATTCCGTGGCAGGTGACGTCTACGAAACGCACCGATTCGAAGCTGCTGCCCGAAAGCTCTTCGAGCGAGGGCGAATAGGTCGTGATGTCGGCGGGGCCGAGTTTGAGTTCCGTGACCTCGATATGTGCCAGATCGGTGTCGCTGGGGACGAGGACCCGGGCGATGCGGTTTTTCTCCTCGATCTCCGTGGCGCCGATCTGCCCCGTCACGCTGAAACGGCGCTCGATGGTCTGTGTGGCGCGGATCGTCCATTCGTAATCCTGGTAGAGCGAAAGCGTGGTGTAGATCGGCGAACGCAGGTCGAACGTGCCGGTCAGCTCCCGGGAGCTGCGGATCTGTTGCAGGACCTCCTCCTTGTCGAGCTGGATGCTGTGGATGACGGCGTCGTAACCCACGGCGTCGATCCGCACGTTGCGGATGTCGGTCGCTTCGTCGAGCGAGAGGGTGACTGTCCGCGACGTGACGTTGTTTTCCGAGACCGAGAAGCCCTGGCCTTCGACGCTCGCGATGCGGAGTTCGACGACCGGATAGGGGATGTCGTTGTGGATGCACGACGCGAGGAGCGCCGCGGCTGCAAGGAGTGCTGTTTTCAGGTATCTGGTCATAATTTATTTCTTTTTCTTGTCCCACAGGTGTACCGTCATGCCGAAGTTGATGGCGGCGACGTTGAGCCTGAAACGCATGTTCGAAGCCTTGCGCGTTCCGATCTTGTTGCCGGCGTCGTCCTTCTGCGTGACGGAGGTGTACTGGATGCCGCCCAGCCCGAACGACAGCGTGGCGCAGACGTTGGGGAAGATATAGACGGCAGCTCCCGGATTAAACGCCAATTTGAGCTGCGTATTGTCGCTGAACGTGGTTTTCATGTTGTCGCTGGCGGTGTCGGGCTGGTAGGAGAGTTTCGACGTTCCGGTCGACAGCGAGAGTTCGAACTCGGCGAACAGTCCGAAACGGCCCTTCGGGTCGAGTCCCGCGTAGGAGCGGTGGAAAATGCCGAACGAGTAGTTGTCGCTGTTGAAATTGACCTTCGGAATGCTGCCCGAGGCGTCGTTGCTTTCGCCCAGGTCGTAGCATGCGGCATCGAGGTTGCCGTCCATGTGGCGGTAGCCGAAACGCACGCCCAGACAGTTATTGTCGCGGTAGAAATAGCCGATGAAGGGTTTGACGGTGGCCACTGTGCCGTCGGCGTCGATGCCGTCGAGGATGAGCATGATGTCCGTGTCGTCGCTCGACATCGTGCCGTAGGAGGCCGTCAGACCCATGATCACCTCGCCCTTGTAGGCGAACTTGAGCTTGTTGATTTCGCGGTCGATACGCCGGCGTGTGGGCAGGAATTGTTTTTTGCCGCGGATCGGCGACTGAACTTCCGCGGCCTTGAGTGCCTGCAATTGCTTCTGTCCGTCGGCCGGGACTGCCGCTTCCGAGGCCGGGATTGCCGCTTCCGAGGCCGGCGCATTTCCGGTTGCCGGGGTTTCTTCTTCGGTGGAGATCGTTCCGGCTGCGGCGGGTGCGATTGCGGCTGCCGGAGCGGCTGTTTCCTTCGGATTCCCGGTTGCGGCGGTTTGCCGCGCCAGCGCGTTGCCGCACGAGATAATTATGATCAGCAGGGTGCAGAGTATGCTTCGTGTCATAGTGTGCCGTTTTTAGAGATAGAAGGCCATGCCGAGGCCGATCGAGAAGATATTGACCTTGAAGTTCATCATGCTCATGTTGCGTTTGCCCACGGTGACCTGATTGTGAACCTGTTTGGCATGGGTATAGCTGATGCCCATCACGCCCACGTTCACTTCGACGGCCATGTTGTTGGTGGCGAAGGCTACGATGCCCGGCGAAATGCCCAGCGAAAGGGTGTAGCCGGTTTCGTAGGTTCCCTTCACGGGCGAGTCGTTGGCGAAGCGCGCCTGCGTGCCTCCGGCCGCGAGCGACATCTCGTTGAACAGCGCGAAGCGTTTGTTGCGTCCCAGCGGGATGTACTGCCGCCAGATCGCCGCCGCCGAATAGGTCTGCTTGAGCGAGTAGAAATCCCTGGCCACGATGTTCGTGCCCGTCTCCTCGTTGCCGAAATGCAGTTCGGCGTTGTCCAGCTTGAGCAGCGTGCGCGAATAGATGAAGCGTCCTCCGAGGGCCATGTTGTCCCGGAAGGCGTAGGCGATCATCGGGCTGACGCGGAAGGTGTAGCCTTTCGAGTTGATTCCCTCGATGACGAGGAACTGATAGCCTTTGTTGGTATGGGTCGAGTAGGAGGCCGTACCGCCGAAAATCCACTGTCCTTTCGGCACGAACAGGTTGTGCGTGTCGGTAAGTCCGCGCTCCTGGCGCATTTCGTTGATCGTTTTCGGACGCTGGTCGGCTGCCGCTGCAGTTTGGGCGGCGGGTGTTTCCTGTGCGCGCAACGCCTGCGCCGTGCCCGTGAGGCACAGCGCGAGGGCGAGCGTGCGGATGAATAGCTTGCGCATCTGCTTGCGTTTAGTGATTAGTATACCCATTCGAAATCGTCTACGTACATGACATTGCCCAGACAACCGACCTTGAAGTCGCCGTAGGCGCTCGTCGTACAGGAGATGACGAGTGTATATGCACCCGTAGGTTTGGTCGTTCTGTCGTAATATTCGATCGGAATCTCCACGGTCGTCATCGCGTCGCCTGGTGTGGTTTCGCCGATCAGCAGCGATCCGTAGGCGATGACGGGGCCTTCGGCGGTTTCGGCGGTTTTGGCGGGGTCCCACACGCCTGTTGGCGACCCCATGCCGGCGACAGTCGCGTGACGGCTGTTCCAATTGACGATAACGGCGAAGATGCGCGAACGGTCTTGGCCGTCCTGGATGTATTCGTGCTCTTCGGTGACGGTTCCCTTATTGACGGCGCCCACGGTGGCGTGGTATTTGAGCCGCAAGGCCGTCGGACGCGCTGTCCACTGGTAGGGCATTCCGAAACTGGCCGTTCCCGAGAGACTCGCAAAACGGAACGTTGCCGAGAAGAGATTGCCCGCGGCGAGCAGGCCGAACGCCGACTGCGATTCGAGCTTGGCGCAGTAGCTGCCGCCCATGCCGGGTTTGGTCGACTGCGCACACAGTCCCGAAGTTGCGGCATTGCCGCTGCCCCAGAACGTCGTGGATTCCGACGTGCTTTTGCCGAAACAGGGGAGCGATCCGCTTTCCATATCCCCGTCGGGGATGACCTGCCCGGCTGCGGCCTGAAACTCTGCCGAGGAGACGGTTTCGCCATCGAGCGCCGCCCGCGCCTCGTAGCTGTTGCCGGCGAAGACGCCGGTGCCTGCGACGGGGGTGTGGACGGTCAGGCCCGCGGCATTG
>ERZ772818.2111-NODE-2111-length-15852-cov-10.374755_pt1 | contig 15852 bp, 9 predicted proteins | sample MGYA00580837_ERZ772818 | MGnify/ENA primary metagenome ERZ772818 (study PRJEB29015, sample SAMEA2737671) | human gut metagenome | biome: human gut; feature: human-associated habitat; material: faeces | place: China | collected 2012 ...
ATGTTGACTTCAACGGACGTCTGACTATGGGGGTACTGGGAAATCATCTGCTGAACTGTGCAGGTTTTCACGCCAATGACCGTGGCTTTGGTATTGCAACACTGAACGAGGATAATTACACCTGGGTACTTTCACGTCTGGCCATTGAGTTGGATGAAATGCCTTATCAATATGAGAACTTTTCAGTTCAAACATGGGTGGAAAATGTCTACCGTTTGTTTACTGACCGTAACTTTGCTATTATTGATGAGGATGGGAAAAAGATTGGTTATGCGCGTTCCGTATGGGCGATGATTAATCTCAATACCCGCAAACCGGCCGATTTACTGACCTTGCACGGAGGAAGTATCGTAGATTATGTCTGTGACGAACCTTGTCCTATTGAAAAGCCTTCACGTATCAAAGTGACAAGCGATCAGCCAATGGCTACCCTGACGGCAAAATACAGTGATATTGATATTAACGGTCATGTGAACAGCATCCGTTACATCGAGCATATCCTTGATTTGTTCCCGATAGAGCTGTACAAGGCCAAACGTATCCGTCGTTTCGAGATGGCGTACGTAGCCGAAAGTTATTTTGGTGATGAGCTCTCTTTCTTCTGCAATGAAGTGAATGCAAACGAGTTTCACGTAGAAGTAAAGAAGAATGGCAGCGAAGTTGTTTGCCGTTCGAAAGTGATATTTGAATAAATGTGAGAATACAAAATTAATTAATAACGGATGACGTAAGTCATCAAAAACTAAAAACAAAAAGAAAATGGCACAGTTGAATTTTGGAGGTACTACTGAAACTGTAGTAATCCGTGACGAATTTCCATTGGAAAAAGCTCGTGAAGTATTGAAAAATGAAACAATTGCTGTAATCGGTTATGGCGTACAGGGACCTGGACAGGCACTGAACTTGCGTGATAACGGTTTCAATGTAATCGTTGGTCAACGTGAAGGAAAAACATACGATAAAGCAGTAGCAGACGGATGGGTTCCGGGCGAAACTTTGTTCGGCATTGAAGAAGCTTGCGAGAAAGGTACTATCGTAATGTGCCTGTTGTCTGACGCAGCAGTAATGTCTGTATGGCCTACTATCAAGCCTTACCTGACTGCCGGAAAAGCTCTTTATTTCTCACATGGTTTTGCTATCACTTGGAACGACCGTACAGGTGTAGTTCCTCCTGCTGATATCGACGTTATCATGGTTGCTCCTAAAGGTTCGGGTACATCTTTGCGTACTATGTTCCTCGAAGGACGTGGCTTGAACTCTTCTTATGCTATCTATCAGGATGCTACAGGCAAAGCAATGGATAGAACCATCGCACTGGGTATCGGTATTGGTTCCGGTTATCTGTTCGAAACAACTTTCCAACGTGAAGCTACTTCTGACTTGACAGGTGAACGCGGTTCATTGATGGGCGCTATCCAAGGTTTGTTGCTGGCACAGTACGAAGTATTGCGTGAAAACGGTCATACTCCTTCTGAAGCATTCAATGAAACAGTGGAAGAACTGACACAGTCATTGATGCCGTTGTTTGCAAAGAACGGTATGGACTGGATGTACGCTAACTGTTCTACTACTGCTCAACGTGGTGCTCTTGATTGGATGGGCCCTTTCCACGACGCTATCAAACCGGTAGTTGAAAAGTTGTATCATAGCGTCAAGACTGGTAACGAAGCACAGATTTCTATCGATAGTAATTCACAACCTGATTATCGTGAAAAATTGAATGAAGAGCTCCGTCAACTACGTGAAAGCGAAATGTGGCAGACTGCTGTAACTGTTCGTAAACTTCGTCCGGAAAATAATTAAGCTGGATAAATTATACAAGTTTCTAAAAGGGAGAGGGCTGTTTGCTTTCTCTCTTTTTTTTGTTAAAAAGAGATTTAGAAATGAACAAATGAGGCTTGCCGAAATTTTTTTTCAAAAATATATTGATTATATGGACAAAAAATGCAAGTTTATGTTTATCTTTGCGTCATCAGATAAAATAAACGAGAAGTATGAATTAACTTAACCAGCCCTGAAGAATGATTAACATCACTAAATAGATAAACGAATGACGCTGCTTTTGATTTTTCAGAAGTGGTGATTTAGTGTGTTTTACCTTTGTGGAAGTTGATATTTCTTTTTAAGATCTGTATTTGTATATTGAAAATAAAAGTCATTTATTGACTTCTTAAATAAAGAATAGTACTGATGTGAAATAAAATATTGTTTGTTTTGTTTGTGTTAAAACGAAGTGCGGTTTCGTGAGAAAGTGCACTTTGTTAAAAGGAGGATTAAGTATTTAATCCTCCTTTTTAATGAATAACATCAGTCTTTTATAGAAAGGATGTTTGGTAAGGGTGGAGGCATCTCCTAATATAACAAGCTTCATTCGTGCCCTTGTAATCGCTACATTCATTCTTCGCAAATCATTCAGGAAGCCAATCTGTCCATCCTCGTTGGCACGTACAAGACTGATGAAAATAACATCTCTCTCCTGTCCCTGAAAACCGTCTACCGTGTTTACGGTGATGAGGCTGCGGAAGGGACGTAAAAAGCTATTCCCTTTGATCTTTCCCCTCAAATATTGCACTTGCGCTTTGTAGGGTGAAATCAGACCGAAATCAATTCTTTCATCCAGTATCCGTTCTTTACCGATACGTTCGATATATGCTTCCAGTTCCTGTAGTAATAGATTGGCTTCCTGCTTGTTGATGCGTCCGAAACTCTCGCCTACAAAATCTTCGTGAAAGTCCATTTCTGAAGTATCAATCCAGTTCATAGGAGTGTCAAAGTCAAGAATACCTCGGTAGCGTACTTCCGGGGCGGCTTCCAATTCTCCGTGGTAGAACCAGTCGGAAGGAAACTGCATGATGGCCTCGTGCATTCTGTACTGTACTTTTAGTAAAGAGACAGCAGAAGGCTTTAGCTGAACCACTTTTTCCATTAACGTGTGATCCAGTCCTCCACGAGCGGCTTCTATACATTTGATAGTCGGCGGAAGCTGGCAATGATCTCCTGCAAGGATGACACGGTCTGCCTTACGGATGGCGATCCAGCAGGCAGCTTCGAGGGCTTGTGCAGCTTCGTCGATGAATAAAGTCGAAAAACGACGTCCGTTGAGCAGACGGTGGTTGCTGCTGACTAGGGTAGAAGCAATCACGCGGGCACTGTCGAAAAGATCGGCATTGATTTGTATTTCCAACTCCGTGGCACGGTCGCGGAGACGACTCATGCGATTACGCATTCCTTCCCGTTCAGAATAACTACCCCGGCGCATCCGGCTACCCATTTCGCGGATAGATTTACGGATTCCCCAAAGCTCCGGATAGGCAGGATGACTTTCAAACCGGCGTTCGTAGGTGGATGAAAGCATTTTGTCGTTGACTCGGGTTGGATTTCCAATGCGTAGCACGGGTACTCCCCGGTCTACCAGTTTCTCACAAATCCAGTCGACAGCCGTGTTGCTTTGCGCACAAACAAGCACTTGTGGTTCCCGGTGTAATGTTTCGTAAATCGCTTCGACAAGAGTCGTTGTCTTTCCGGTTCCCGGAGGACCGTGAACAATAGATACATCACGCGTACATAGCACCTTGTTGACTGCTGTTTCCTGTGTACTGTTCAGCCATGGGAAGCGGACAGGATATAATTCGCGGAATCCCGGCTTTTGGGTACCCAGCAAAATGTCGCGCAGTTCCGCCAGGCGGTTGTCTTTGGCGCGTATCGTGTCTTCCAGTGCCTCGAACATGGCCCGGTACGATGTTTCGTCAAAATAAAGTTGTACCCCCAGTATACCGTCAGTTTGCAGTTCCGCTAAAGCTCCCGCTCCGGGGAGTACTACGACCATTCGCTCGTCATCCGCAAAGCTGACAGTAGCGATGAAATTCATGTACTTCACTTTTCCTTCGAATGACTGGTGGAAAAAGCAAACAGGACGGCCGAACTCAAAGGAATGCTCTATTTCTTTATTTTCGGTCCGTGTAATATCTATTACAAGCTGATTCAGCGAATTGTAGTAACTTCGACCAAGAGAGACAGGATACCAGCAGAGACCGCGCTTCACTTTACGGGCAACGCCCATTGTTTCGGTCTGCCGCTTAAATTCTTCCTTCTCATATTCATACTCCATCCGCAGGAGGAGTTGCTGTTGCTGAAGGTCTATAATGGGACTTTTCGGATTATTACTCATAATAGGCGCAAAGGTAACAAATCTTCGTTCCGGGTAGAAAAAATATTTCATTTTGTTAAACATTACTCGAACGCCGTTCGTTATTTTAATAGATAGACTAAAAAAACAAAAAGCAATATGGTATATGATGTGACTATGTTAGAAGCTTTCTACGCTGCTTATAAAGGAAAGGTAGAACACGTACGGGCTATACTGAAACGCCCTTTGACGTTGGCCGAGAAGATTTTGTATGCTCATCTGTATGATGTAGCCGATTTGAAAGATTACAAACGGGGGGAGGATTATGTGAATTTCCGTCCCGACCGTGTGGCTATGCAGGATGCAACTGCGCAGATGGCTTTGCTCCAATTTATGAATGCAGGTAAGGATCAGGTGGCTGTGCCTTCGACAGTGCATTGCGATCACTTGATACAGGCGTATAAAGGTGCAAAGGCGGATATTGCTACGGCAAGACTGACTAATGAAGAAGTATACGATTTCCTCCGTGATGTATCTTCCCGTTATGGCATTGGCTTCTGGAAACCGGGAGCAGGAATTATCCATCAGGTAGTGCTCGAAAACTATGCTTTCCCCGGTGGTATGATGGTGGGAACAGACTCTCATACGCCTAATGCAGGCGGACTGGGCATGGTGGCTATCGGTGTTGGTGGCGCGGATGCCGTGGATGTGATGACAGGAATGGAATGGGAGCTGAAAATGCCGAAGATTATCGGTGTTCGTCTGACCGGAAAACTAAGCGGTTGGACCTCTCCGAAAGATGTAATCCTGAAATTGGCCGGCATCCTTACCGTAAAAGGAGGAACGAATGCTATTATCGAATATTTTGGTCCCGGAACCGAATCCCTTTCTGCTACCGGGAAAGCTACCATTTGCAATATGGGTGCCGAAGTTGGAGCTACTACCTCTTTATTCCCCTTTGACGGGCGCATGGCTACTTATTTGAGAGCTACCGGAAGAGATTGTGTAGTCGATTGGGCTGAATCTGTTGATGCAGATCTTCGTGCAGACGACATTGTGACCGACGAACCATCCAACTATTACGATCGTGTAATTGAAATAGACTTGTCAGAACTCGAACCTTATATAAACGGGCCGTTTACACCGGATGCCGCTACTCCTATCTCTGAATTTGCAGAAAAAGTGTTATTGAACGGCTACCCTCGTAAAATGGAGGTGGGCTTGATAGGTTCATGTACCAATTCTTCTTATCAGGATTTGAGCCGTGCAGCTTCTCTGGCAAAGCAGGTGACAGAAAAGAATTTGAGCGTCGCTTCTCCACTGATCGTCAATCCGGGTTCGGAGCAAATTCGGGCTACTGCCGAAAGAGACGGCATGATTGAAGCTTTTGAACGGCTGGGAGCCACGATTATGGCAAATGCTTGTGGACCTTGTATCGGTCAGTGGAAACGTGAGACGGACGATCCGACACGAAAAAACTCAATCGTCACCTCTTTCAATCGTAATTTTGCCAAACGCGCTGACGGTAATCCCAACACATACGCGTTTGTAGCTTCTCCGGAACTAACGATGGCGTTAACAATAGCCGGTGATCTCTGTTTCAACCCGTTGAAAGACAGACTGGTGAATCATAACGGAGAAAAAGTGAAACTCTCCGAGCCTGTAGGAGATGAACTTCCCTTGAAAGGTTTTGAACAGGGAAATGAGGGATATATTGCCCCCCACGGAGCAAAAACGGAAATCAGGGTAAAACCGGATTCCCAACGTCTCCAGCTTCTGACTCCTTTCCCGGCATGGGACGGACAGGACTTGCTGAACATGCCTTTATTGATTAAAGCACAGGGAAAATGTACTACCGACCATATCTCTATGGCAGGTCCGTGGCTCCGCTTCCGGGGACATTTGGAGAATATTTCCGACAATATGCTGATGGGAGCTGTCAATGCTTTCAATGGTGAAACGAACCGTGTTTGGAATCGTTCGACAAATACTTATGGAACAGTTTCCGGTACGGCAAAGATGTATAAATCCGAAGGTATTCCGTCTATTGTTGTTGCTGAAGAGAATTATGGAGAAGGTTCCAGCCGTGAACATGCAGCCATGGAACCACGCTTCCTCAATGTACGTGTCATTTTGGCTAAGAGTTTTGCCCGTATCCACGAAACAAATCTGAAAAAACAAGGAATGCTTGCTCTTACTTTTGTAGATAAAGCAGACTATGACAAGATTCGGGAACACGATCTTTTGTCCGTATCAGGCTTAGTCCATTTCGCACCGGGGCGCAATCTGACGATTATTCTTCATCACGAAGACGGAACGAAAGAAAGTTTTGAAGTGCAACATACCTATAATGAACAGCAGATAGCCTGGTTTCGTGCCGGTTCTGCCTTAAATGCAAGATAAAAAATGAGCAAAATAACCATGCAAACAGATGGTACGTTGTTGGTACCCGATGTGTCTACCGTACCTTATATTACCGGCGATGGAGTAGGAGCCGAAGTGACTCCTGCTATGCAAGCCGTAGTGGACGCAGCTATCCGGAAAGCTTACGGTGGCAAACGTCGGATCGAATGGAAAGAAGTGTTGGCGGGAGAACGTGCCTTCAACGCGACTGGTTCTTGGTTGCCGGATGAAACAATGGAAACCTTTCAGGAATACCTGGTAGGAATCAAAGGTCCGTTGACAACTCCTGTCGGAGGTGGAATCCGTTCGTTGAACGTAGCATTGCGTCAGACACTTGATTTATACGTCTGCCTTCGTCCGGTTCGTTGGTATCAGGGAGTACAGTCGCCTGTCAAATCACCTGAAAAAGTGAACATGTGCGTGTTCCGTGAAAATACGGAAGATATTTACGCAGGTATCGAGTGGGAAGCCGGTACTCCGGAAGCTGAAAAGTTCTATAAATTCCTGAAAGACGAAATGGGAGTAACAAAAGTCCGTTTCCCGGAAACCTCTTCTTTCGGTGTGAAACCAGTATCACGTGAGGGTACGGATCGTCTTGTGCGTGCTGCCTGCCAGTATGCGCTCGACCATCATTTGCCTTCCGTAACGCTGGTGCATAAAGGGAATATCATGAAGTTTACCGAAGGTGGTTTCAAAAAATGGGGCTACGAACTGGCGCAACGTGAATTTGCCGATGCTTTGGCAGACGGCAGACTGGTGATAAAAGATTGCATTGCCGATGCTTTCTTGCAAAATACACTCCTGATTCCCGAAGAATATTCCGTAATAGCTACCTTGAACCTGAATGGAGACTATGTTTCCGATCAACTCGCAGCTATGGTAGGCGGTATCGGTATTGCTCCGGGAGCAAACATCAACTATCAAACAGGACATGCCATCTTTGAAGCGACTCATGGAACAGCTCCCAATATTGCGGGAAAAGATGTGGTGAACCCTTGTTCTATTATACTTTCGGCAGTGATGATGCTCGAATATTTTGATTGGAAAGAAGCGGCTGCTCTGATAGAGAAAGCCTTGGAACAAAGCTTCCTGGACGCTCGTGCTACACACGATTTAGCTCGTTTTATGCCGAATGGAACCTCCCTCTCTACTTCCGCTTTCACTCGTGAGATCGTGGAAAGAATTGAAAAACAAAAGTAACGAATAAAAAACGAAGAAAGATGAAAAAAGAGTACTTGATTTACAAGCTTTCCGAGGAAATGAAGGAAGCTACCCGGATTGATACAGAATTGTTCTCCAAGTTTGATGTGAAGCGCGGATTGCGTAATGAAGACGGCACAGGTGTATTGGTAGGTTTAACCAGAATCGGTAATGTAGTAGGATATGAACGTGTTCCGGGTGGTGGACTGAAACCCATACCGGGAAAACTGTTCTATCGCGGTTATGATGTAGAAGATATTTCTCACGCTATAATCAAAGAGAAACGCTTTGGCTTCGAAGAAGTGGCTTACCTATTGCTTTCCGGACGTCTGCCGGATAAAGAAGAATTGCTTTCTTTCCGTGAGTTGATTAACGACAATATGCCGTTGGAACAGAAAACGAAAATGAACATCATCGAGTTGGAAGGAAACAACATCATGAATATTCTTTCACGCAGCGTACTCGAAATGTATCGTTTTGACTCAAATGCGGATGATACCTCCCGGGATAACTTGATGCGTCAGAGTATTGAACTGATTTCAAAGTTCCCCACTATCATCGCTTATGCTTATAATATGCTTCGTCATGCTACTTTCGGACGTTCTCTGCATATCCGACATCCGCAGGAAAAGCTCTCTATTGCCGAGAATTTCCTGTATATGCTGAAAAAAGACTATACCGAACTGGATGCACGCACCCTCGACCTATTGCTGATTCTTCAGGCAGAGCACGGTGGTGGTAATAACTCCACTTTCACCGTTCGCGTAACTTCTTCTACCGGAACAGATACTTATTCGGCCATCGCCGCTGGTATCGGTTCGCTGAAAGGTCCGCTTCACGGAGGTGCCAATATTCAGGTTGCCGACATGTTCCAGCACCTGAAGGAAAATATCAAAGACTGGACAAGTGTAGATGAGATAGACACTTACTACACCCGAATGTTGAACAAAGAAGTGTATAACAAGACCGGACTGATCTATGGTATCGGACATGCCGTTTATACCATCTCCGACCCTCGTGCTCTTCTATTGAAAGAACTGGCTCGCGACCTTGCCCGTGAAAAAGGCAGAGAAAGCGAATTTGCTTTCCTCGAACTGCTAGAAGAACGTGCCATCGCTACTTTCGGACGGGTTAAAAACAACGGAAAGACAGTGTCCAGCAATATCGACTTCTATTCGGGCTTCGTGTATGAAATGATCGGTTTGCCGCAGGAAATCTTCACTCCACTGTTTGCCATGGCACGTATCGTAGGCTGGTGTGCACACCGCAATGAAGAATTGACCTTCGACGGTAAACGGATTATCCGCCCGGCCTATAAGAATGTGCTTGATGATTTGGCTTATATTCCAATTAAGAAACGCTGATAATAACCAATCCTTTTATTAAATAGATAAGTAATCCCGGATGTGTGTCTGATCATTTCAGGTGTGCATCCGGGAAATTTTACATTTTCTCCTTTTTTATGTTCGTAAAAGAATGTACTTCAGATTCTTTCTATTTTTTGTATCGTCGTTTATCTCATTTTTGTTATTTTTGCGTGTTACAAAATAGATCGATATGAGTATAGATACTTTTAATCTGTTTCTGGGTGTGATGAGCCTGATTGCCTTGCTCGTTTTTATCGCCCTTTACTTTGTGAAAGCCGGATATGGTATTTTCCGCACGGCATCGTGGGGCGTAGCTATCTCCAATAAACTAGCCTGGATATTGATGGAAGCTCCGGTTTTTGTGGTGATGTGTGTGATGTGGATCTATTCCGAACGTCGGTTCGAGCCGGTGGTCTTCACTTTCTTTCTCTTCTTTCAAATCCACTATTTTCAGCGTGCTTTCATCTTCCCTTTGCTATTGAAAGGGAAAAGTAAGATGCCGCTGGCAATCATGTCGATGGGAGTTCTTTTTAATCTGCTGAATGGCTATATGCAAGGAAAATGGATCTTTTATCTTGCTCCCGAAACGATGTATCAAGCCGATTGGTTCACTTCACCGTGGTTTATTATAGGCACACTGCTTTTTTTTACAGGTATGCTGACGAACTGGCATTCGGATTATATCATCCGGCACTTGCGTAAACCGGGAGATACCCGGCATTATCTGCCTCAAAAAGGAATGTACCGTTATGTCACTTCCGCCAACTATTTTGGTGAAATAGTAGAATGGGCAGGATGGGCGATACTCACTTGTTCACTTTCCGGTCTGGTCTTCCTTTGGTGGACGATTGCTAACCTTGTTCCCCGTGCCAATGCCATCTGGTGCCGTTATCGCGAAGAATTCGGAGATGCGGTGGGAGAACGGAAACGAGTGTTCCCTTTCCTTTATTAGGGATGCTCTTCGTCACGACTTACGTATGACTTAAATAAAAAATCAACTACTATGGAATCTAAACTTTTTAGCCCGGTCACTTTTGGCCCTTTGACGCTGCGGAATCGAACGATCCGTTCGGCAGCTTTTGAGAGCATGTGTCCGGAGAATACTCCCACGCAGATGTTGCTGGATTACCATCGGTCGGTAGCTGCGGGGGGAGTGGGTATGACAACAGTGGCTTATGCTGCCGTGACACAAAGCGGACTTTCTTTCGACCGTCAATTGTGGTTGCGTCCGTCCATTATTCCCCGTTTACACGAATTGACAAAAGCTGTGCACGATGAAGGTGCCGCAGTAGGTATACAAATCGGGCATTGTGGAAATATGTCCCATAAAAATATATGTGGTGTCACTCCTATATCCGCATCTTCAGGCTTCAATCTCTATTCTCCTACGTTTGTGCGTGGAATGGAAAAAGAGGAGTTGCCGGAAATGGCGAAAGCGTATGGAAATGCAGTCAATCTGGCGAGGAAAGCCGGGTTCGACGCCGTTGAAGTACATGCGGGGCACGGCTATTTGATTAGTCAATTCCTGTCTCCCTACACCAATCACCGGAAAGATGAATATGGCGGTTCGCTCGAAAACCGGATGCGTTTTATGGATATGGTGATGGAAGAAGTGATGAAAGCGGCAGGCAGTGATATGGCAGTTTTCGTAAAAATGAATATGCGCGACGGCTTCAAAGGAGGAATGGAGATTGACGAATCCATACAAGTGGCCAAACGACTGTTGGAACTTGGCGCTCATGGATTGGTGTTGAGTGGTGGTTTTGTCAGCAAAGCGCCGATGTATGTAATGAGAGGTGCCATGCCGATTCGTTCGATGTCTTACTATATGAATTGTTGGTGGCTGAAATACGGAGTCCGTATGTTTGGCAAATGGATGATACCCTCTATACCCTTCAAAGAGGCCTATTTCCTTGAAGATGCACTGAAATTCCGTGCGGCTCTTCCGGATGCGCCGTTGATTTATGTCGGTGGCCTTGTTTCCCGTCAGAAAATAGATGAAGTGCTCGATTCCGGTTTTGATGCCGTGCAGATGGCGAGAGCATTACTGAACGAACCGGGATTCGTGAACCGGATGAAACAGGAGGAACAAGCACGCTGCAACTGTGGACACAGTAATTATTGCATAGGACGTATGTATACGATAGAAATGGCTTGTCATCAACATTTGAAAGAACAATTACCTTCCTCTTTACAAAAGGAGATTGATAAACTGGAGAAAAAATGAGTGAAATGAAATGGGCAATCATCACCGGTGCGGACGGAGGAATGGGAACAGAAATAACACGTGCCGTAGCCAAAGCCGGTTATCGAATCATAATGGCTTGTTATCATCCGAAGAAAGCGGAGGTTGTTCGTGAACGTTTGAGCAAGGAAACAGGAAACCCGGATTTGGAAGTAATAGCTATCGATTTATCTTCTATGCAATCCGTAGTTGCTTTTGCCAGTCAGATCTTAGAAAGGAATCTTCCCATCGCTTTGTTGATGAATAATGCCGGAACAATGGAGACAGGTTTTCATACTACTTCCGAAGGATTCGAACGAACGGTAAGTGTGAACTACATGGGACCTTATCTGCTTACCCGGAAATTAATTCCGCTGATGGTGCGTGGAGCGCGTATCGTAAATATGGTTTCCTGTACATACGCAATCGGCAAGCTCGACTTCCCAGATTTCTTTCATAGAGGGAAAACGGGAACGTTTTGGAGGATTCCTGTTTACAGTAACACGAAGCTGGCTTTATTATTGTTTACTTTCGAACTTTCCGAGCAACTTCGAGAGAAGGGGATTAGCGTCAATGCTGCCGATCCGGGAATTGTTTCTACTGATATCATCACTATGCACAAGTGGTTCGATCCGTTGACGGATATTTTTTTCCGTCCTTTTATCCGTAAACCCAAGAAAGGGGCTTCTACGGCAATCGGTTTACTGTTGGACGAAAAGGAAGCCGGTGTGACAGGGCAACTGTATGTCAATAACCACCAGAAAAACTTGTCTGATAAATACACGAATCATGTGCAGAAAGAGCAGTTGTGGGAGATAACGGAACGTGCGTTGGCGAGTTGGCTGAAGTAGGGTTTCTTTTCTTTTTTTATTTAAATTATCTAGTATTTACTTATATATAGGTATTGTACATATCTATATACCTCATTTTTGTTGTCTTATTTTTACCAATAGATAGGGATTGTTTAGCACTTCTTTTTCTGCTTACCTTTGCATCGCTTTTAGAACAATGAAAAGGTTATAAAGTAAAAAGGAGATGAGCAATAAATATTTTTTGGTTTTTCTGGCATTCTTGTTTTCCGTATCCGTATATTCACAACATGGGCGTCATCGTAGTAGTTTAATTTCGGGCAGAGTGATGTCCACAGAAAAAGAAGTGGTGGATTTTGCGACAGTTTATCTGAAAGGAACCAACCAAGGATGCTATACAGATGAAAAAGGTATATATCATTTGAAAACTACAGCAGGTGAATATACACTCGTCGTTTCGGCTATCGGTTATCAAACGGTAGAAAAGAAAGTTAAATTAGCCAAGGGAGAAAGAATAAAAGTAAACGTCACTATCGCGCCGGCGGTAAAAGAACTGGGAGAGGTGCTGGTCACGACATCCGGAGTCGGCCGTGTGAATCAGTCTGCTTTTAATGCGGTAGCCATTGATGCGAAGAAATTGCATAACAGTACGCAGACTTTGGCGGGTGCACTGACTAAAGTGCCCGGTGTAAAACTCCGCGAATCAGGTGGAGTGGGGTCGGATATGCAATTGTATATCGATGGCTTTAGCGGAAAACATGTGAAAATCTTCATTGACGGCGTACCACAGGAAGGAGCCGGTGCTGCATTCGATTTGAACAATGTTCCTATTAATTTTGCTGACCGTATAGAAGTCTATAAAGGAGTGGTTCCCGTAGGATTCGGAACCGATGCCATTGGGGGAGTGGTTAATATTGTCACCAACAAACAACCCGGAAAGTGGTTTATGGATGCTTCCTATTCTTACGGATCGTTTAATACTCATAAATCATACGTGCGCTTCGGACAAACGTTTAAGAATGGTTTTATGTATGAAGTCAATGCTTTTCAAAACTTTTCGGATAATGATTATTATGTAGATACTTACGTACGCGAATTTGAGATTAAAGAAGATGGAAGCGTACGTTTCCCGCCACTTGACAAAAATAAGATTTATCATCTGAAACGTTTTAATGACCAGTATCATAATGAAGCCGTGATTGGAAAAATCGGCCTGGTAGGAAAGAAATGGGCAGACCGTTTGGCGTTGAGTTTCAATTATTCCCATTTCTATAAAGAGTTACAAACAGGCGTTTATCAAGATGTCGTGTTCGGTGAAAAATTCCGCAAAGGACATTCGTTGGTCCCTTCTTTAGAATATTACAAAAAGAACTTATTGGTGAAAAACCTGGATCTGCTGTTGACTGCCAATTACAATCATAATATCACCAACAATGTAGATACCGCTTCGCGGGCTTACAACTGGCGTGGAGATTTTTATGAAAAAGGCAGCCGGGGAGAACAGTCTTACCAGAACAGTGAATCTAAAAATAAAAACTGGAATGGGACGCTGAAGATGAATTACCATATCGGACAGGCGCATACGTTTACTTTCAGTCATGTAATCAGTGATTTTGAACGTACGAGCCGCTCTACCATCGGTGCTTCTTCCAAATTCACGGACTTTTCTATTCCTAAAATCACCCGTAAAAACGTCAGCGGGCTTTCTTACCGTCTGATGCCGTCGGACAGATGGAATGTGTCGGCATTTGCCAAATATTATCGGCAATACAACAAGGGACCGGTATCGCAGAATACGGATGGAATAGGCAATTATATCAATCTGTCCAATACGGCAAGTGCTCTTGGATATGGAGCGGCAGGTACCTATTTTATATGGAAAGATCTTCAGGTGAAACTTTCGTACGAAAAGGCTTTCCGCCTGCCGACCACGGACGAACTCTTTGGAGATGAAGACCTTGAAGCTGGTAAAATGAATCTGAAACCGGAGAAAAGTGATAATGTCAATTTGAGTTTCAGCTATAATCATCAGTTTGGCAAGCATGGATTGTATGCCGAGGCCGGTTTGATATATCGGGATACGAAAGATTATATAAAAAGAGGACTGGACGTATTGGGAGGAACAAGCTACGGATATTATGAGAACCACGGTCACGTAAGGACCAAAGGGTATAATTTGTCATTGCTTTATAGCTTCTCGCGTTGGTTTGATATAGGAGGAACATTCAATAGCATCGATACTCGTGATTACGAAAAGTTTCTGGCGGGTTCCTCTTTGCAAGAAAGCATGCACTATAAAGTGCGTATGCCGAATCTGCCCTATCGTTATGCTAATATCAATGCAAATTTTTATTGGAATGACCTGTTTGTCAAAGGAAATGTGTTGAGCATCGGCTATGATAGCTACTGGCAGCACGATTTTCCTCTTTACTGGGAGAATCTCGGAGATAAAGATTCAAAGAATATGGTGCCGGAACAGTTTTCTCATAATCTGTCTTTGTCCTACACCATGAAGAATGGACGTTATAATGTATCATTTGAATGTCGGAATTTCACCGATGCCCAACTGTTTGACAATTTTAGTCTGCAAAAAGCGGGGCGCGCATTCTATGGAAAGTTCAGAGTGTTTTTCGGTAAATAATAAGAGTCAGTTTTTAGTATCAATCAATAATAAAGAATATATGAAGAAGTTTTTATTACAGGCTTTTGCCATAGCTTTTTGCTTGAGTAGCGGTGTGTTTGTGGCATCTTGCGACGATGATAATAATCCGGTGGATAACCCGCCAATTGATGGAGAAACGGCTTATGTGGTGGCTGCCACAACCGGTGAAGCAAGTTATTTGGTAGTAGCCAATTCTTTGGATGAAGGAACAGTGTCGACTCAAGGGAATGGAACCGAGGTGATTGGCGGTACCTATTGGGTATATAAAGGATTGGATTATGTGTTTGCTTTAGTTTATAATAAAGGTGGCGCAGGTACAGGAGCTTCCTATTATCTGGGGGCAGATGGTAAAATGAAAGAAAAGTACACATACACTTATAATCGTATCACGTCTTATGGAACCTGGGGGGATAAAGTGGTGACTGTTTCCACCGGGGACTCGAAAATAACAGATGAGGATCAGAATGTGGCTCAAGCATTGTTGTTCAACTATTTGGATGCGACCGATGGCAGTCAGGAAGAGGGTGCCTTGCTTGCCGAAAATTACTTGGGTAATGGTGAAAAAGTTTCATGGGCAGGTCTGGTTGAAGCTAACAATAAGATTTATACATCTGTCATCCCAATGGGAATGAGTAAGTACGGTATTAAAAAATGGCCGGAAGCTGTGACAGATCAGGAACTTGTGACTAAGACTGACGGTGGTAGCGGCAGCGGTGCATATACAGCCGGTGTCATTCCTTCTACACAATACCCGGATAATGCTTACGTGGCAATTTATAGTGGCACGAACTTCAATGAGACTCCGGTGATTGCCAAGACTGATAAAATAGGCTATGCATGCGGTCGTATGCGTTCACAATATTATCAGACCATTTGGGCCGCTGATAATGGTGACGTCTATGTGTTCTCTCCCGGATATGGACGTACGGCAGTTTCATCTTCAGATTTGAAGAAGGTAACAGGACAGAAGCCTTCGGGCGCAATGCGTATCAAAGCAGGCGCAACAGATTTCGATCCGGATTACTATGTGAACTTTGAAGAGATAGGCACTAAACATCCTA
>ERZ772818.2117-NODE-2117-length-15810-cov-5.117740_pt1 | contig 15810 bp, 11 predicted proteins | sample MGYA00580837_ERZ772818 | MGnify/ENA primary metagenome ERZ772818 (study PRJEB29015, sample SAMEA2737671) | human gut metagenome | biome: human gut; feature: human-associated habitat; material: faeces | place: China | collected 2012 ...
ATATTGTCATGGCTTCTGTACTTGCCGAAGGTGTGACTACTATTTATAACGCGGCTTGCGAGCCTTATGTACAGCAGCTTTGCAAAATGCTTAATAAGATGGGGGCACGTATATCGGGCATCGCTTCAAACCGATTGGTTATTGAAGGCGTTTCCAGTTTAAAAGGATGTGCTCACAAGGTTCTGCCTGATATGATTGAAGTGGGCAGTTTTATCGGTATGGCTGCTATGACATCCAGCGAGCTGACTATCAAGAATGTTTCGTATGATAATCTGGGAATCATACCTGATAGTTTCCGTCGTCTGGGTATCTCTGTAGTGCAGAAAGGAGATGACCTCTTGGTGCCCGAGCAGGATCATTATCAGATAGAATCTTTCATCGACGGTTCAATTATGACGATTGCCGATGCACCTTGGCCCGGACTTACCCCTGACTTGCTGAGCGTTATGCTGGTGGTTGCAACTCAGGCTAAGGGTAGTGTGCTTATTCATCAGAAGATGTTCGAAAGCCGCCTGTTCTTTGTTGATAAGTTGATTGATATGGGAGCACAAATTATACTTTGTGACCCGCACCGTGCTGTCGTTATTGGGCATGACCATAATTTCCGCTTGCGGGGAGGAAATATGAGTTCTCCTGATATCCGTGCCGGAATTGCATTGCTCATTGCGGCTATGAGTGCAGACGGAATTAGCCGTATTTATAACATCGAACAGATAGACCGGGGCTATCAGAATATAGAGCATCGTCTGAATTCGATTGGTGCACGCATCACACGATTATAAAGTATTATATGATAAGAAAAGAAGAAGTATATAAAATCGGTGTTTTTAATAAGCCGCACGGCATCAAAGGAGAAATTTCTTTTTCCTTTACCGATGATGTGTTCGACCGTGTCGACTGTGATTATCTGGTTTGTTTGCTGGATGGCATCTTCGTTCCGTTTTTTATAGAAGAGTATCGTTTCCGTTCGGATACTACTGCACTTGTCAAATTGGATGGTATTGATTCGGCCGAACAGGCTAGGATGTTCACCAATGTAGAAGTGTATTTTCCGGTTAAGTTTGCCGAACAGGATGAAGATGCACCTCTTTCGTGGAGCTATTTTGTTGGATTCGATGTTGTCGATATTCATCACGGTTTGCTGGGTAAGATTGTTGACGTGGACGAAGCTACAATCAATGTATTGTTTGTCATCGAGCAGGAAAACGGTGAGGAACTGTTATTGCCGGCACACGAAGAGTTTATTATGGGACTGGATAAAGCCAAAAAAGAAATAACTGTCGACATCCCTGAAGGTTTGCTTGACCCGGAAGATGTTGAATAAAGCTTAGGCCGTATGAAGAAGCGCAGGATGCCTTTCTGGCGTAATTTTAAGTTTAAGTACAAACTTACGATTATCAACGAAAACACGTTGGAGGAAGTGGTAGGGATACATGTTTCAAAGTTGAACGGTGTCTCGGTGCTTCTTACTGCTTTCTTGATTATATTTCTGGTTACTTCTGTCATTATCATCTGGACGCCATTGCGGAACTATTTGCCTGGCTATATGAATACAGAAGTCCGTTCGCAAATCGTAAACAATGCTTTGCGGGCAGATTCTTTACAGTTGGCTTTGATGCGCCAGAATCAATACATATTGAATATTCAAGATATATTGAGCGGAAAGGTAAAAGCTGATTCTGTAGGTTCTATCGATTCACTGACTACTGCCAGAGCTGAAGAATTGGTCGGGCGTTCTCCGCAGGAGGAAGAATTCCGGAAAAGATATGAAGAGCAGGAACGTTATAATCTGAATGCGGTAGGCAAGGACCAGGCTGTAGCCGGTCTGGTGTTCTATCGTCCTACTCGTGGGGTGATGTCTAATAACTTTTCACCGGACCGCCGTCATTTTGGTGTTGATATTACTGCTAATCCTCATGAAAGTATTGTAGCTACTTTGGATGGCACTGTTATTTTGTCTACCTATACAGCCAATTACGGTTATGTCATGCAGATACAGCATCCGCAGAATCTGGTATCAGTATATAAACATTGCGGAACAATGCTGAAGCAGGAAGGTGACCGGGTAAAGGGAGGTGAGGTTATCGCATTGATAAGTGAGAAAAAGAATGAAGGAGAAACTCAGCCGCATCTTCATTTTGAAATGTGGAAAAATGGGAATCCTATTAATCCTGAAAAATATATTGTATTTTAAGTGGTATGAAAAAACAGATTGCAATATTAGGCTCAACTGGCTCTATCGGAACACAGGCCTTGCAGGTTATCGAAGAGCATCCCGACTTATATGAGGTTTATGCGCTTACAGCTAATAACCGAGTAGAGCAATTGATACAACAGGCAAGGAAATTCCTTCCCGAAGTGGTCGTTATCGGTAATGAGGCAAAGTATGCGGAACTAAAGGAGGCTTTATCTGACCTTCCTATCAAGGTATATGCGGGAGCAGATGCAATTGCCCAAGTGGTTGAAGCAGGTCCTATTCATACTGTTTTGACCGCGATGGTAGGATATGCCGGTCTGCTTCCTACGATTAATGCTATTAAAGCTGGTAAAACAATTGCTCTGGCAAATAAGGAAACCTTAGTTGTTGCTGGAGAACTGATAAATACTTTAGCCGGACAATATCGTACACCTATACTCCCGGTAGACTCAGAGCATTCTGCCATTTTTCAGTGCCTGGAACCGGGCAATGCTCTCTCTAAAGTTATCTTGACTGCTTCAGGAGGTCCTTTCCGTACTTTTACGATGGAACAGCTGGAACATGTTACCAAAGAGCAAGCCTTGAAACATCCTAACTGGTCGATGGGAGCAAAGATAACCATAGATTCAGCGTCCATGATGAACAAAGGTTTTGAGGTAATCGAAGCAAAATGGTTGTTTGGAGTGCGTCCGGAACAGATAGAGGTAGTGGTACATCCGCAGTCTATTGTTCACTCTATGGTAGAATTTGAAGATGGAGCTGTAAAAGCTCAGTTGGGAATGCCCGATATGCGATTGCCTATTCAGTATGCATTCTCTTATCCACAACGCATTTCTCTTTCAGGAGAGCGTCTGGACTTCAGAAAACATAATACTTTGACTTTTGAGGAACCCGATACTAAACGCTTCCGGAATTTGGCTTTGGCCTACGAGTCCCTGCATCAGGGAGGAAATATGCCTTGCATCGTTAATGCGGCTAATGAGGTGGTCGTTTCTGCATTCTTGAACGACCAGATTTCATTCTTGGGAATGAGTGATGTGATTGCTTATACGATGAGTAAGGTTCCCTTCATCAAGACACCTGCCTATCATGATTATGTTGATACCGATGCTGAGGCTCGCCGTATAGCAGCAGAACAAGTTCTGGCAGGTATGAATAAGAAAACAACTATGTATAACCTATAAAAAACAAAAGAAAAAGAACAAGTAGATGGAAACATTTTTGATTCGTGCCCTTCAGTTGGTTCTCAGCCTGTCGTTGCTGGTAATCGTACACGAAGGGGGACATTTCTTCTTTGCCCGTTTATTTAAAATCCGAGTAGAGAAGTTTTATATATTCTTTGACCCTTGGTTTTCACTGTTTAAGTACAAGCCAAAGAATAGCGATACAGAATATGGAGTAGGTTGGTTGCCTTTAGGCGGTTATTGTAAAATTTCGGGTATGATAGACGAGTCTATGGATACCGAACAGATGAAGCAGCCCGCTCAGCCTTGGGAGTTCCGTTCTAAACCTGCATGGCAGCGCTTGTTGGTCATGATTGGTGGAGTCCTGATGAACTTTCTGCTGGCATTGTTTATCTATTCCATGATATTGTATACCTGGGGTGATTCGTACATTGCATTGAAAGATATGCATTATGGAATGAAGTTCAACGAACGTGCTCAGCAGATAGGTTTTCGCGATGGCGATATCTTGTTAAGTGCCGATGGCGTACCTTTTGAGCGCTATGGTATGGATATGATTCGTGGTATAGCCGAGGCCCGTCAGGTAAAAGTACAGCGGGATGGTAAGGAAGTTACCGTTTATATGCCAGAAATCAGTCTGATAGAATTGGCACAGGAAGTTCCTTTATTTGTTGATATCTTAGTCCCCAATGTAGTTGATTCAGTAATGCCGGGTGAGGCTTTTGCAAAAGCTGGTATTCAGAAAGGTGACTCACTGCTCGCTGTAAATAAAACCTCCATTCACTCATGGAATGAATTCCTTGGTCAGATGGAAGGTCTGAAAGAAAATGCAGAGAATAAGCAGGAGAAAACAGCTACATTCTCATTAGTTTATTCACGTGCGGGAGTAAAAGATACCGTTCAGATACAGACCAATGAAAATTTTAAAGTTGGTGTGGCTGCCGCTCCCTTGGACTATAAGGCAACTGTGCATCAGTATGGATTCTTTGAGTCGTTCCCAGCAGGTGTAACATTGGGCATAAATACAATGAAAGGTTATGTAAACGACCTGAAATATGTATTTACAAAAGAAGGTGCCAAGAGTGTTGGTGGTTTTGCTTCCATTGGCAGTATCTTCCCGAAAGTTTGGGATTGGGAACGTTTCTGGAGTATGACAGCATGGCTTTCTATTATTTTGGCAGTAATGAATATATTACCTATTCCGGCATTGGATGGTGGTCATGTTTTGTTCTTGCTGTATGAAATCATTGCTCGAAGAAAGCCGAGTGATAAGTTCTTGGAATATGCCCAGATGGCCGGAATGTTTCTGCTTTTTGCATTGTTGATTCTTGCAAACTTCAACGATGTACTTCGATTCCTTTTTTAGCAGATAAAATTTAAAGATACAAGAGAGCTGCCTGAACAAGGCAGCTTTTTTTATATGTTCTGACAGCTTTTTCGTATAGATACAAAAAAAGCGTTTTCATCACTGAAACCGCTCACATCCAAAAGAACCCCCCATTTAGGGTTCTTTACATCCTTTTTTCAAACAATGTTTGTGTTATCCCTTTACTTTCAAACCTTAAAAAACAATTCTTCTAACTAATACCTAATCTGTTAATCCTGAAAAATCTTACTTTTTATTTCCTGAAAACAATTACCTTTACCTAATACCTTTTGATTTTAACCTTAAATCTAATACCTAAAATTGCTTTTTAACCTTTAATCTAATACCTTTGGTCTAATGTTTTTCTTTTAGTAAGAATTGTTATCTTTTTGATTACACTGCAAAGATAGAGCTTTTTTATGAATTTACAAGCGTATATATGCTTAAAAACATGTAAATACCTATTTTCATGATATAAATCAAGAAAAATAGAGTTTGGCATTTGCGAAGACTTGGTTAAGGTGTTGTATAAAACGAGAAAAGCCATATAGTTGTGAAAAAAACAACTATATGGCTTAACTTACGATGAACTTGTTAAATTTTTATTTTCCCAATTTGATAATCCTTTGGTTACTGCTTCCTCTAAATTCGAGATAAGGTGAATATAAATCTTCGATGAACTTTCCGTCCACCAAAACGTCCACCAGTTTTAAAATTTCTCTGCAAACCTCCATACCCATCAGCTGTTCATAAGTATATCCTGTATAGCACCAGATATTCATATTCGTACGCTCTTTAATTGTTTTTATCAATGGTAGGAATTCTTCCGGATTATAGAACGGGTCTCCTCCGGAGAAAGTAATTCCATCCAGTAATGGGTTTGCATTTATTTCATTGATAATTTCATCTACCTTTTGCTGGGTTAGCAGGCTTCCGGCCTGCGGATTCCAGGACGCTTTGTTATGGCACCCTTTGCAGTGATGCCGGCACCCGGCCAGGTAGATGGAATACCGTATTCCTTCTCCATCAACGATGGTTTCAGGATACGTATAAAGATAATGGAGCATGGTTCTTCTCTTTATCCGTGTTTTACTCTATCGTGTTCTTCTGCTCGTTTTGCAGAGTTCCAGCTACTCAGGTCTCCTGTCAGATAGCCGGTGATACGTCGCATGCGCAAGATATTTTCACTTCGGCAAACCGGACATTTATCGTATATAATACCTTTATAGCCACAATTGTTACAAGTATCAACCGGATGATTGATAGAACCGTATCCGATACCTTCATCGTGCATCACTTTTACGATTTTGGCAATTGCCCGGATGTTTTTCTGTGCTTCACCATCCAATTCTACGTATGTGATATGGCCTCCCAGCGTGATAGCATGGAAAGGAGCCTCACATTTAATTTTTTCGACGATACTGATAGGCTCTTTCACATCGACATGGAATGAGTTTACATAATAATCACGGTCGTTCACACCTTCTATGATGCCATATTTTCTTTTATCCAGTTTGGTAAATCTTCCAGCCAGGCCTTCTGCAGGAGTTGCCAATACAGAATAATTCAGGTGGTATTTCTGTTTAAATTCGTTGGCTACCTTGTTTATTTCCATTACAGCATCATACAGTGTTTCCCACGATTTTTTGCTGTGTCCGTGTCCTTTACCGTAAAGAGCAACCATCGCATTATGTCCGCCCAGGAAGCCGATACCCAATGTACCTTGATTCAGGACATCGCCGACCTCTTCATTAGGTTCCAGAGCCGCACCCCCCTTCCAGACATTATTGCTCATCATGAATGGGAACTGGCGGGCCAGTGCAGTACGTTGGTATTGATATCTGGCATAAAGCTGTTCACCGATGAATTCAGCCATGCTGTGCACCGATTCCAGAAAGTAAGCTTTTGCCTTGCTTTCAATGTCGGCAATATTCTGCTTGTCCTCAGCCATGCTTTCTGCCTTGATTTTGGCTTCGATAGCCAGACGGGGCAGGTTCATGGTAGTAAACGAAAGATTACCTCTACCCAGACAAGTTTTTTCACCGTTTACATTTTCGAAAACACGGGTTCTGCATCCCATTGTTGCCAGCTCATAGCGGTAGCGTTTAGGATCATCCGCTTTCCACTTTTCGTTCTGGTTAAACGGTGTATCCAGGAACATGAAGTTTGGGAACAGCGCCTTGGCAGTGGTGCGGCATGCCTGTAAGAATAAGTCAAAGTTGGGTGCTTCGAATGCAATCTTCCCTTCTACAGCTCCCTGAAAGTCGGCCATTGCTTTGGCATAATCAGCATCCGAGTAGCTGACTCCATCTTTAACCTTGAAAATCTGGATAGGAAATACAGGTACTTCTCCTCTGGTTCCCAATCCCTCTACAGTAGCCTTTAATAGTTCCTCAATGACCATTCTTCCCTCGGCCGATGTGTCAGTACCATAGTTGATAGAGCTGAACACCACCTGATTACCACCTCTGGAGTGCATCGTATTAAGGTTATGGATGAATCCCTCCATTGCCTGATGCGTATCACGGCGAGTCATTTCAAAAACCTTATCCAGAATCCGGTCGATTTGCTCTACGGTAAAATGCATACCTTTTTCTTCCAGTAAGTCGGCTAGTTGCTTTTTCTCCGTTTCAGAAGGCAGGATAGATGACAGGCAAGGACGTATCCATTCCAAAAGTTGCGCTTCATTAACTCCGGCAATATTAGGATGTTCTATTTCCATCAAGAAAGAAAGGTGAGCAGCCAGCAGTTTCTGGAAACTTTTTAAGACCCCCTTCGCCATGAAAAAGTCGAAAGCCGGGATAGCCTGACCTCCGTGCTGTTCATTCTGGTTTGTCTGGAAGATAATGGTAGCCAGTGTTGCATAGCTTTGTATCGACTGTGGAGTACGTATACTTCCATTTTTAGTACGGAAACCTCTTTCGAACAAATCATCCAAGTCATACTGTATACATGTCGTAGTTTTTGTCGGATAGTAATCCAAGTCATGTATATGTATATCCCCCATCTGGTGAGCTTCGGCGAATTTTCTTGGAAGCAGATACTTGAATGTATAATCCTTGGTTGTTTCCGAAGCAAAAGTCATCATCTGTCCGGCAGGAGTGTGGCTCGACATGTTGGCATTGCTCAAGTTGATGTCATTCTTGTCAATGGCCACAATGCCATCCATGATATGCTTCATCTTTGTCTTGCGGTCACGTTCCACATTACGCCACTGGCGGTAGATGATGTATTTTTTAGCCACTTCGGGGCGCACTTTCATCAGTTCATTTTCTACCAGGTCCTGAATCTCTTCTACAGAAATCGTAGTCTTTTCAATCCGGTTTACTACCTGAGCAGTAATCTGGTTGATTATATCAGATTCATTCTCCAGTCCGGTAGCAGAAAAAGCTTTCCCTATTGCGTTCGAAATCTTTTGCATCGAGAAATTTTCCTGTTTTCCGTCACGTTTAATGATACAAATAGCAGCGTAGTCCATTCTTTCTGTTATTTAAATTAGTTTGAATTTCAATTGAAGCTTTTATATGGGAAGATACTTCCCAATCGGATGATGCAAATATAGCTCAAAAGGTTGATAAGAAAAAATGGATGTTGTCGGTTGTTTTCTAAATTGGAAAACTTTTTAAAAAGAAAACCCGTCTACAAATACCTGTAGGGTATGTAAACGGGCAACTGTTATTTATAATGCTTTTTCTTTTTGGAAAATTCGAAAAATAATTGTATAAAGAAAATCCTATTATAGATTTACGGGCTTCAACCCCATAGCCTGTGCTTTTTTCAGCATATATTCGAAGGCTGCATCATGCTCATTAGGAATAATTCCATCCAAAATAGCATCCTTGATTGCACTTTTCAGGCTGCCGATTTCCTGGCAAGGATGCAAGTCGAAAACATGCATGATTTCTGTTCCATCAACAGGCGGCTGAAAGTTACGTATTCTATCCTTTTCCTCCAAATCTTTTAACTTTTGTCTTACGAGTTTGAAGTTATCCAGGAACCGCTGCTTCTTAGCCTCATTCTTTGAAGTGATATCCGCTTCGCACAACATCATCAAATCATCGATGTCATCGCCCGCTTCAAAAAGCAACCGGCGGACAGCCGAGTCGGTCACTTCATCATCAGCAATAACAATCGGACGCATGTGCAGTCCCACCAGCTTCTGGACATACTTCATTTTTTCATTCATCGGCAGTTTCATCTTTCTGAAGATATCCGGAATCATCTTTTCACCAATATAATTATGGTTATGGAATGTCCATCCGGCTTTCGGGTCCCAGCGTTTAGTACGCGGTTTGCCGATGTCGTGCAGCAGTGTAGCCCATCTCAGCCAAAGGTTGTCGGTTACTTTGGCAATATTGTCTACTACCTCCAGTGTATGATAGAAATTATCCTTATGCGCCTTTCCGTTTCGGGTTTCTACACCTTGCAAGGCTACCAGTTCAGGGAATATCAGCTCCAGCAGTCCGCAGCGGTCTAAGTCTACAAACCCTTTCGAAGGAATGGGCGACAGCAGAATCTTGTTCAACTCATCCGCAATTCTTTCGCGTGAGATAATCTTGATACGTTCCTTATTTCTGCTCAGCGCCTCAAACGTATCGTCTTCAATGTAAAAATTCAGCTGGGTCGCAAAACGGATGCATCGCATCATGCGCAGCGGGTCATCACTGAAAGTTACGTCCGGGTCGAGCGGTGTCCGTATCGTTCTTTGTTTTAAGTCTTCCAGCCCGTCAAACGGGTCTACCAGTTCCCCAAAGCGATTTTTGTTCAGGCACACAGCCAGCGCATTAATCGTAAAGTCACGTCGGTTCTGGTCATCTTCCAAAGTCCCGTTTTCCACGACAGGTTTCCGGCTGTCATGGCTGTACGACTCCTTTCTGGCTCCTACAAATTCCACCTCCGTATCGAAATACTTCACCTGCGCCGTACCGAAGTTTTTGAAGACCGAAACATGTGCCTTGCGTCCCAGCTTTTTTCCTAAAGCCTGAGCCATGTCGATACCACTCCCCACTACCACCACGTCAATATCCTTCGAGGGGCGGTTTAGGAAAATATCGCGCACATAGCCTCCCACCGCGTAGCATTCCAGGTTCAGTTCATCCGCTGTTTCCGATATCAGTTGGAATATTTTATGCGTAAAGTGTTCTTTCAGTTCCATATATTCATTCTTAAATGAGCTGCAAAATTACAAAAAAAAGGGCAGGCATACCGATAGTAAAACAATTAAATTGTATTTTTGTTGCTGTTTAAAATATTTAAATGCATGAAAAAGTTCGGTATAATAACATTGGCTTTGGCTTTTCTGCTGTCGGGATGCAGCAGTGACGATAAAAAGGCTGCAGCGTTATTGCAGCGTGCCGAAGCTTCATTTGCGGCAGGAAACTTCAATGATGCTAAGTTGCAGATAGACAGCATTCGCACCTTATATCCTAAGTCGTTCGAGGTGCGTAAAGCCGGTATCCGCCTGATGCAGCAGGTAGACTTGCAGGAGCAGAAAAAAACATTGGCCTATCTTGACAGCATGATGCAGGTAAAAATAGCCTCTCTCGACTCTATTAAAGGCCGCTTTGTTCTCGAAAAAGACACAGCTTATCAGGAGATAGGAAACTACTTCTATCCTACACAGGTTGTGGAAAAGAATATAGGCCGTTCCTTTTTGCGTGCTCAGGTGAGCGAACTTGGAGAAATGTCGCTTACTTCCATTTATTGCGCAGGCGGCAGTTTGCATCACACAGCTGTAAAAGTAAGTGCCGGCGAAGTGTTTGCCGAAACCCAGCCTTCAAAAGACAGTTACGAAACCACTGATTTAGGTCGTCCGGTAGAGAAAGCCGACTATAAAGTGGGAGTAGACGACGGAGGAGTAGCCGCTTTTCTGGTAGCCAACAAAGACAAGAAAAACATCCGTCTGGAGTTTTTGGGCGACCGTAATTACAAGACCGTAATGCACCCCAACGATGTGAAGGCTGTAGTAGCCCTTACCGATCTGGCCCGTGTTCTGTCTGCTATCGAAGAAATCAAGAAGGAGCAGAAAGAAGCCAATCTGAAAATAAAATTCGTTACCCGCAAGATGGAAGAGAGTCAGGCGAGTGCAACGGAATAAAGGATATTGTCTGTAAATACAGCCGACATTTAGAGCTGCGTTAATCCTGATAAAAAGGTTGACGCAGCTCTTTTTGTAAGAAAAGGCAGATAAATCTTTTGAATCGTAAAAAAATCCATCTATATACTTTTTTCATACATGTTCCAATTCGGATAAAAGTACTTCTTTTGCAGTACATAAATGCTACCTTTACTCTGGACATTGAAATAATAAAAAGATATACGTATATGAATATGAAGAAAATAAGTCTGTTTACAAGTTTATTCTTATCGTGCTGTATGGCCTTTTCTCAATCGGCCGTACTCGATTTGTCCGGGACCTGGCGGTTTCAGACCGATTTGACGGGTTTTGGCAAAACTCCAGGCTCTGAGCTCTTTCGTACTAAATTAGTTGAGTCCATCCAATTGCCGGGAAGCACCGATGAAGCCGGAGTCGGTATCAAAGTGAATACCCGCTATGTAGATCGTCTGACCCGTAAATTTGAATATTGCGGAGCAGCATGGTATCAGCGTGAGGTAACCATTCCTGAATCTTGGAGTGAAAAAGAAATAACTCTGATGCTGGAACGCTGTCATTGGGAAACTACAGTCTATGTAGATGGAAAACTGGTCGGCATGGAAGAACATTTGATTACTCCAAACCGGTTTAATCTAACCCAGTATCTGACTCCGGGTATCCATGTACTCACGCTTTGTATAGACAACCGCCTGAAATACCCTATGGACCATTGGAATCATGGCACTACCGAGCATACCCAGACCAATTGGAATGGAGTGGTCGGTCAGATGCGCCTTGAGGCTCGCGATAAAATAAACATCTCGTCAATGCAGGCTTATCCGGATATTGAAAATAAAAATGTACGTCTGCAGTTTGATTGGGCTAACACTACGGGTGCTGCCTGCAACGGAGAAGTAGAGCTGGTACTGTCTGAAAAGAACGGAAAATCAATAGCAACCACTACACTTCCGGTAGAGCTTCCGGAAAAGGGAGGCAAGTTTACTACAACCTTGTCTTTAGGAAAAAATATGAAGTTGTGGGATGAGTTTACTCCTAATCTGTACGAAGTTAAAGCCACCTTGCGTGCCGGTTCATTGCAAGATAGCCGTAATGTTACGTTCGGTATGCGTAAAGTAGAGCAAGGCAAGCACCATATTCGTCTGAATAACCGTAACATACATTTACGTGGCGCACTGGATTGCTGTGTATTCCCGCTTACCGGTTATCCGGCAACTACAGTAGGCGAATGGAAACGGATATTCACCATTGTAAAAGATTATGGACTGAATCACGTGCGTTTCCACTCCTGGTGTCCTCCCAAAGTCGCTTTCATTGCCGCCGATGAAGTCGGTATCTATGTACAGGCCGAACTCCCCATGTGGATTAAGGATGTAGGCAAATATCCGGCCCGTCGCGATTTCTTTGAAAAAGAACTGATAGCCATGCTCGAAGAATACGGCAACCATCCTTCTTTCCTGCTGATGTGTAACGGTAATGAAAACGAAGGCGACTTCTCGGTGCTCGAAGCCTTGATAAACAAGGGCCAGCAATTAGACAACCGTCATCTTTACTCTGCTTCTACAGCCCGTACCCATACCGCATCCGATCAGTATTATGTTTCGCATGTTACCGATAAAGGTTGGATAACAGTATACGAAGGCCAGCCATCTACCGAATGGGATCGCCGCAAAGAATCCGATATCGACTGTCCGGTTATTGCACACGAGACCGGCCAGCGCTGCATGTATCCTAATTTCGAAGAAATGAAGAAATATACAGGAGTTATGTTGCCAGCCAATTTCGAAGTCTTCCGTGAACGCCTTGCCCGCAACGGCATGCTTCATCAGGCAGATGATTTCTTCCGTGCTACAGGTATGCACACCGTATTGCAGTACAAGGAAGTGAACGAAGCATTGCTCCGTACTCCTAATTCAGGAGGTTTCCAGTTGCTTGGCCTGGCCGATTTCCCGGGGCAGGGAAGTGCTTTTGTCGGTATTCTGGATGCATTCTGGGACAGTAAAGGATTGGTAAGTCCCGAAAAATACCGTGAATCGTGTGCGCCGACTGTTCTGCTTGCCCGTATGCCGAAACGTGCGTATGTAGCTGGCGAAACTTTCCGTGCGAAAATGGAGATTTATCATTACGGCCAATACCCCTTGAAACGTGGAAAACTCAAATGGGAGCTGAAAGACGAGCAAGGAACAGCCATAACCAGTGGCAGTATTTCTACACCGGCTGTCCCCTGTGCAACGCTCGATTCATTGGGAGTGATAACCATTCCTCTGCAAGATATTACAAAAGCGCAGAAGCTTACCCTGCATACGACATTGGATGGAAAATACCACAATGAATGGGACATATGGGCTTATCCGGAAGTACAGGAAACAGCGTCCGGTGATTTTGTATATGCCCGTACTTACAATGCAGAAGTAAAACAAGCGTTGGCTCAGGGAAAGAACGTATTGCTTGTTCCCGAACAGTTGAAAGGCCGTAAGACCAAGTTTGCCAGTCATTTCTGGAATCCCATCATGTTCAATTGGGATCCGATGATTGTAGGAACTCTGATAGACAGCGACCATCCGGCTTTCAGTAACTTCCCGACCGATTCGTATGCCGACTGGCAGTGGTGGGATATTCTGAATTATGCCGCAGCCATGGAACTTGACGAGCTTCGCAATGTAACGCCGGTTATACAGAGTGTTGATACTTATGAGCATAATCATAAGTTGGGAATTGCTTTCGAGGCCCGTGTAGATAAAGGCTCACTTTTCGTGTTGAATGTAGATATAGAAAAAGATGCGGCTACCCGTCCGGCTATGCGGCAACTGCTGTATTCCGTACAGAAATACGTAGCATCCGATGCATTCCGTCCGGCGGTAAGTGTTCAGCCTTATCAATTAGATGCACTTTTCGACAATACAGTAAAACAAGATAAAGGCACATCGGAGAATGCTGCAGTAAAACAGTTGCTGAATCAGTAATATACTATTGTTCTAATATTATACTACTATCTTAATTAAACTATGAAACTATATAAAAATGATTTTTGGTTGTCATTGCTTTTGGCAATCGGAAATGTAGCGTGTCAAAGCACGCAGGAGTATAGACCTGATATCAGTACAGTAAGAACAGCAAAGGGAACAGAAGTCTTTCATCCCGACTCGGCATCAATAGCCAGCCACTATACGATACCCAAATGGTTTTCAGACAGTAAGTTTGGGATTTTTGTTCATTGGGGTCCGGCTTCTGTTCCCGCTTACGATGGCTGGTATGCCCGTAATATGTACGATGTTAACAGTCATGTTCATAAACATCATGTCGAGAAATACGGCCCTGTTACAGAATTTGGTTTTAAGGATTTTATTCCGATGTTCAAGGCCGAAAAGTTTGACCCTTTTCAATGGGCGCGTTTGTTTAAGGAGGCAGGTGCACGTTATGTGGTTCCCGTAGCAGAGCATCACGATGGTTTTGCCCTTTATAATAGTACATTCAACCCTTGGAATTCAGTGAAAATGGGGCCTAAAAGAGATTTGATGAAAGAGTTGCGCGAAGCCATTCTTTCAGAAGGGTTGCATTTTGGACTTTCTTCGCATAGGGCAGAAAATTGTTGGTTTTTCAGTGAAGGAATGAAGATTCCGTCCGATGTAAGAGATACAACAATTACACTTTATGGAGAAAGACTTCAGGAACCGGATGGCCCGACTCTTTCTCCCGAAGTAATTCATCACGATGGATCGAATGAACACTCTCGGCGAGACTGGCTTACACATATGTACGAACTGATAGACCAGTACCAACCCGAACTGCTGTATTTTGACTGGACGGTCGGTAAGAAACCTTTTCAGGAGACCTTTTATAAGTTCATGGCCTACTATTATAACAATGCTTTAGATTGGGGTAAAGAGGTTGTTGTAAATACTAAGTTTGGCTATGGGGATAATATTCAGGTTTTTGATATAGAACGGGGAAAGAGTGATCAGATTAAGCCTTATCCTTGGCAGACCGATACTTCTATCGGCAAGGTTTTCTGGTTCTATCAGGAAGATGAAAGTGATCTGAAATCAGTAGACCATTTGATTGACGATCTGGTAGACATCGTGAGCAAGAATGGAAATCTTCTGCTTAATGTCGGTCCCCGTGCAGATGGAACCATACCGGAAAGCCAGCAAAATGTATTGCGCGAAATCGGGCATTGGCTGCAGATAAATGGCGAAGCTATTTATGAAACCAGACCTTGGATTAAATCAGGAGAAGGTCCTAACAAGGGGACGGCAGGTTATATGACAGACAGTCAGCAGTCAGTCTATACCTCTCAGGATATTCGGTTTACAACCCGTAAAGACACATTATATGCAATTGTTCTGTCATGGAGTAGTTAATAAAGTCTTTGGCAAAAGGAAAAAGTGATTTTCGTCCTGTTTCTTCTGTCTCAATGTTGGGGTGCACAGAACAGCTTGAGTGGAAACAGACAGGCGAAGGGCTGGTTGTCCGTTTCCCGAAAAAACAGCCTACAGACTATGCTCATGTTTTAAAAATTCAGTAATAATTTAATGTAAGACTGGTATAATTTTTTTGTTTTAAACATACAGTAGTTTTTTAAGTCTTTAGCCGTCAATATGGATGTTAATCCTGTTGGCGGTTTTTTGTATGCTTTATATGAACATCGTCAGGAAAGCTTCGGTTGTCAAACAGTCTGTAGCTTTAGTATGTCTCATTAAAAAGACAAATGTTTGGCTTTGTAATGATAAACTTGCTTCATTTTTGTGATGCAGGTTTGTCTCAGTTGTGCGACGATAAAATTACAGGCTTAACATTTGTAGCAGTATACAGTGGAAATGATTCGCAGGCTTCATGCTAATGTTATGGTATATCGCAGCTTAAAAAAGTGAACAGAAAGACAGTTGTTTTCAAAACAAAGAATTACATTTGTACGTATATTCTCAATGTAGTATGCCCGTGCATGGCTGAT
>ERZ772818.2120-NODE-2120-length-15804-cov-3.558893_pt1 | contig 15804 bp, 16 predicted proteins | sample MGYA00580837_ERZ772818 | MGnify/ENA primary metagenome ERZ772818 (study PRJEB29015, sample SAMEA2737671) | human gut metagenome | biome: human gut; feature: human-associated habitat; material: faeces | place: China | collected 2012 ...
AACGACGTAGAACTCTACTGTTAAACATTTCAGAGCAACTCGAGAATCTCACCGGTGCCTATCAATGAGTGGGATAAGGTTACGGCAGGACTTCTGAATATTCCTATGGCTCATATGCTGATAGGATTCTACACGATTGCTGATACAGATGACAACCTGCTTAAGGTAATGAGAAGTTATCAGTATTACGCTGCAATCGGCATTGCCGATCGGGTAACAAAGAGGAACTGGAAAGAAGATACGCCTGAGACTCAAAGGGGCGGACATGTCTGGCATACAACGGGCAGCGGCAAAACGATGACGAGTTTCAAGTCCGCTCAGCTGATTGCAAGTTCGCATGATGCGGATAAGGTTATATTTCTTGTGGATAGAAAAGAACTGGGTATCCAGTCACTCAAAGAGTACAGGTCATTTGCTACAGAAACGGAGAGCGTACAAGCTACGGAAAATACAGACATTCTGATATCAAAGCTGAAAAGTGATGATCAGGATAATACGCTCATCGTTACATCCATCCAGAAGCTCAGCAATATTTCAGAGGATATGGTAGGGTTGAAGGATGCTGACCTTAAAAAGATCAGGTCTAAGAGGCTGGTCATAATAATCGACGAATGCCACCGATCTACTTTTGGTGATATGTTAACGACAATAAAAGATACCTTCAAGCATGCTATTATTTTCGGATTTACCGGTACGCCGATCCAGGACGTTAATATTAAAAAGGACAGCACGACCACAACTATTTTCGGTAGTGAAATCCATAGATATACACTTGCGGATGGTATCCGGGATAAGAATGTCCTTGGCTTTGATCCTTATATGGTCAAGATATATGATGATGACGAGCTCCGTCAGAAGGTAGCCTTGGAAAAAGCCAAGGCCGAAACGGTAGAAGACGTTCTGAAGGACGAAAAGAAAAAGAAGGTCTTCTATAAATGGATGGACTCTTCCCAGATAAAAATATACGGGAAGCAGGTTGGCGATAAGTGGGTAAAGGGCATTGAAGATTTCATTCCGAATGAGCAGTACCAGACGGATGAGTACATAATGGGGGTTATTTCGGATATTAAGAAGAAGTGGCTTATATACAGCCGTGGTGGTAAGTTCCATGCGATATTTGCTACATCCAGTATCCCTGAAGCGGTACGGTATTGGAGGCTGATGAAAAAGGAAATGCCTGATCTGATGATAACGGCAATGTTTGATCCTACGATTGATAATGAGAGTGGCACCGGATCTCTGGATAAGGAAGACGGTATCGTGGAGATGTTGGAAGATTATCGGGATCGGCTGGGGCAGACATTTACAATACCGACGTATGACAAGTTCAGGAAAGATGTGAGCCTGCGGCTTGCACATAAGAAGCCGTATGAAAGATTGGAACCGGATCAGCAAATAGATATTCTGATTGTTGTAAATCAGATGCTTACCGGATTTGATTCAAAATGGGTGAACACTCTTTATCTGGATAAGGTGATGAAGTTTGAGGATCTGATCCAGGCATTTTCGAGAACCAACCGACTGTTCAATGAATCGGAGAAGCCTTTTGGTATCATAAAATATTATCGAAGACCGAATACAATGGAGAAAAACATCGAAGCAGCGGTAGAGGCTTATTCCGGCAATATTCCTATGGGATTGTTCGTGGACAAGTTACCGAGGAATCTGCGTAATCTTAATAGGACATTTGAAGAAATTAAGGAAATATTTGATTCTGCCGCCATTAAAGATTTTGAGAAGCTGCCTGAGGAACGGTCCGAGAAACGGAAGTTTGCTAAGGCATTCAATCAATTTGACACCTATCTTCAGGCAGCCAAGATACAGGGCTTCAACTGGAAACAGCGTGTGTATTCTGCTGAAGACGGAACGGATATCGAGATGTTATTCGATGAAATGACGTATCTGATCCTGTTAGCAAGATATAAGGAGATGGCAGGAGGTGGTGGCGGAGGTCACGGCGGGGATGTTCCGTATGATGTAAAAATTCATATCACGGAGTATGACACAACAAAGATTGACGCCGAGTATATGAATACTCGTTTTGAAAAGTTCCTCAAACTGATTCAGGGCGAGTATGATCAAGAAACGCTGGACAAGACGTTGACTGATTTGCATAAGTCATTTTCCATGTTGTCAGCAGAGGAACAAAAGTATGCAAAGGTTTTCCTTCATGATGTGCAAGCCGGTAATGCAAGAATCATTCCGGGTAAGTCTTTCCGCGAGTATATATCTGACCTGATGAAGGGGGCCGAAAACGCAAGGATCAAGCGGGTGGTTAGCAGACTGGGATGCTATGAGAGACTCTTGCGCGAAATGCTGGCAAAGAAAGTTACGAAAGAAACCATAGAGGCACATGGTAAATTTGATGAACTGAAGGCGAGCGTGGATAATAGTAAGGCAACAGAATTTTTTACTGTTGTGGAGCACCAGAATTTCCGCCAGTCAAGGCTTGCAATGTTAGTGGATGCTTATCTGCGGTATTTTCTCCTTTCGGGCGGGCAGGATCCATATCCTGAGAATGAATTTGACAGGAAGCATAAGACGAAAGTTGAAACGGTATCTATGGACACCGACAGTAATTCGAAACCGGTGGGAGTTGTGCTGACAGATGAAATGATGGAAGGGAAAACTATCACAACATCCGTCAAAAAGGCAAAGCTCAAAGAATGGTATTCAGAGAGTAAGGCCCTTGCCTGCATGGTTGATACCGATTGTTTCGCATATGTGGATAATAAGCTCTGTGTTTATGATAAGAAATATCTGGAACGAGATGATAGGGGAAAACTGTTTTTTACGGAATATGCCAAAGCACATGAGGAAGAATGCTTCCTGCAGTTTGTAATGGATAAAGAGACGGGTGAGCTCCACTACATTACCCTTCCGAGCTCTATGGCAAGCAAGACCTTCAATTATTATGATGAGCTTTCGGCATTGTCGGATGATGAGAAATTGAGCCTTGGTCTTGTGAACGAGATTGCACGAGAGATGCTTGCTGCAATTAATGGCATGGAATTCGGAGAAGCACTTGCGGCGTTGATGGATAAGAAGATTTGTAATGTATCGTTTCGAACGCTTAAGTCGGTAACCGGACTTGATAATACGACTGTCAGCAATATGAAGAAAGGAAAGAATCTCACAAAAGAGAATGTCGTTTCCTGTTGCTTGGGAATTCATATTCCGTTCAGGTTAAGCAATAGATTGCTGCAGTTAGCGGAGAGACCATTGGACTTGACGCTTCCGGGAGCTAAGGGTGAAGAGAATACCATATATGACCAAATACTGCATCTGTATTGGGCAGAGGATTATTCTGATACTTATGCGGAATTGGTGGCGATTCATTATGAACATTTGATACATCAACCACCCATCAAATAATGATAATAGATAAGAACAAAAATAGACTGGAGAAATCCGGTCTATTTTTTTTTTGCTTAAAATTTTTTTGTTGAACTTTCTTCAACAGTCTAATGCCAATTTATAGGGCTTTGCGGAGTAATTAGATTCCGCAGAGCCTTTTTACATCATTTTTCCGTAGAACTTTCTACAACGGGAAAAAAAAGCAAATGTGGTAACTTTCAAATGTAATCAATAAAACAAATCTCAAATTGTCCGAGATGGCCATTAGGACGATGGGATGCATAAGAGTTCCAATCACAGCAATAACAACTGTGATTGAAGCGAAGATGCACCCACCGTTGCTTTCGTGCGCCTATTTTCGGCAAACCAGCGCCTGTGGTTCATCTTCGACTGCAGGCTCTTTTTGTGTCCCACCGTCCTCCGCTCGGACGGAAGGACACTGCAATGAAGAGTAAAGAAACAAAGAAGCGCAAAAGCGGCTATAACCCTAACCGTGCCTGTTATCTGACAGCAGACGGAAAATATTACTGTTTCGAGATTTTAGACATCGATACAGGGCGTATGGTCACGCAGAAACTCGAAGTCGGTAAAGATTTGTCGCAAGAATGGACAATTTTTCTTGATGAGTCTGACCACGACATGGATTTGAACGATCGGTATCAAGATGAACTTCGAGATCATCTGTTTGATACCAAAGCAGCGAGCTACAAGGCTGACCTTGACAACAAGGATGCGGTCGATCCGTGGGACGAACTTGCCGACAAGAGGAGTAATCCTGAAAATATCTTATTTTCCGAGCCGGAGTCAGAGAATCCCCAGGTAGCACAGGTGCGCCGTGTCATTGATGGAGAATGCACCGAAGCACAGCAGGATTTGTTCTACAGCCACTTCGGTGAGGGGACACAGCTTGAGGAGATTCGCCAGACCGAAGTCGAGCATACAGGCAAGTTGCCGACAGCGCAGGCAATGACCAACCGCAAAAATAAAATCATCGACAAAGTCGCTAAGTCCTTTGGTGTGGAGCGTGTAAAACGCCGCAAATCCGCCAAACAGGATTGAGCCATGACCGGCGGCAGATATCGAGGTCGGAGTCCTCCCCGACCTCTCCTCTTTAGAGGGTTGAATTTTTCGGTAGTGAGTGAGGAAGGAAATACATCCATCCTCCGCAGCAAAGCAGATCGAATAAAAAGGAGGACGAATCTATGAGATTAAAACACAAAGTGCGTATAAATATCGCAGACAAAAACGGAAATAAGCAGGAAGTCCTGCAAAGCGAACACAGGAGCATTCCGAAAAAGCTGCTTACCTTTCTCTTTGGAGATTTCTGTGAGGTTCTTGTTCTGACACCGGGCGAAACCGTGCAGGGCATCGAAATCAAGGAAATGCGAGGTGAGAGCCATGAGTGAAAACATTGAACTGATGATGCCAATCAAGGCAACACCGTATGAGCATCAGAAGAAAGCTTTTGCCTTTGCCTGCGATAAATTCGGAGTCTTTGATAACCAGCTTAAAAGCCGTGGCACAGCCTTACTTATGGAAATGGGAACTGGGAAAACGATCGTAAGCATCGCCATTTCTGGTTGCATGTATCAATACGGAAAGATCAACCGTGTGCTGGTGGTTGCTCCACTTTCCATCCTCGGTGTCTGGGAAGAGGAATTTGAAAAATTTGCAGATTTTCCTTATTCGCTGACTGTTCTGAAAGGTACGGCGGCAAAGAAAAAGAAGCAGCTGACTAAACTGCCTGGCAAGGGATTGCAGATTGTGGTAGTGAATTACGAGAGTGCCTGGCGATTGGAAAAGGAGCTGATTACATATAACGCTGATCTGGTGATTACGGATGAAGCGCACAAGCTGAAGGAAAACCGCTCCAAACAGAGTCAGGGAATGCAGCATATCGGAGATAAGGCTCGTTACAAGCTGTTACTTACGGGTACGGTCATTACAAATCGTGAACTGGATGTGTTCTCTCAGTACCGTTTTCTCAATCCGCATATATTCGGCACATCGTTTTATGCCTTCCGCAATCAGTATTTTGATATGGGTGGCTACGGCAATCACACACCGATCTTCCGTAAATGGATGACCGATGATTTTCTGCGGAAGCTCCATTCGATTGCGTTTCGTGTAACGAAAGCGGAGTGCCTTGACCTCCCTGCTATCACCGAAGAAGTGCGTACCGTGGAATTAGAGAAGGATGCGGCAAAGCTCTATGAAAGCATCGAATCGGACAGCTATGCGGAGATGGACGATTCCGAAGTTACGACCGCGAATATTCTTACCAGGATGCTCCGCTTGTCACAAATCACAGGCGGGCATCTGACGGATGATGACAGCGTGGTAAATACAGTAAGCCACGCCAAGCTGGATGCTCTCTCGGATATTATCGACACTGCGATGGCAGAAGACAAAAAGCTCGTTATTATGGCACGCTTTGTGCCGGAGCTGGACGATATCCAGGAGCTTCTTGAAAAGAAGAAAATCGGCTACGCTGTTGTGCGCGGCGGTGTAAAAGATCGTGACAGCGAAATTCACCGTTTTCAGTATGACGCAAAGTGCCGTGTATTTGTGGGGCAGATTGCGGCAGCAGGACTGGGCATTACGCTGACTGCAGCAAGCACCATGATCTTTTACTCGCTTGATTATTCAATGTCGAATTTTGAACAGGCAAAGGCTCGTATTCACAGAGCCGGGCAGACAGAAAACTGTCATTATATCTATCTCGTCTGCAAGGATACGGTTGACCGCAAGGTGCTGTATGCACTGAGAAAGAAAATCAACCTGGCAAAAATGCTGGTCGATGATTACCGCCAAGGAAAAAATCCATTCAAAAGCTGAAAACTCCGAGGAGGTTGAATTTTTCGGTAGTAAGTGAAAGGAGGTAGTCACCGATGGAAAATACAAAAATTTTTGAAATGGCTGACAGGCTCAAGACTCTGCAGGAACAGAAGAAAGACCTCGAAGCGCAGACCAAGGCTCTGGGCGCAGAGATTACGGAGCTTGACCTTCACCTCTCTGATGCCATGACCGCTTTTCCAGAAACGGCAGCACATTTTACTTGAAGAGCAGATTGTTTGCATCCCCGGCAGCAGGCCGCAAGGATGAGATGATGCAGGCTCTAAAGGAAAACGGATATGGCAGCCTGGTTACGGAAACGGTCAACGCAAACACCCTCGCATCCTTCATAAAGGAGCAGCGGGAAATCACCGGCGAGGAAGTTCCCACATGGCTTAGCGAAACCGTCAGCACTTATGAAAAAGTGTCGGTCGGTATCCGCAAATCGTAAGTGTGCGAAGCACGCTGCAACAACGCAAATCACAAATCATTTTACAGGAGGACATAGATCATGTCAGATAAGAATACAGAAATCGCAGTGAACGAAGGGTTCGCTGTACTTGCAAATCAGAATGTACTGAACGAGGCTTTGGCAGATGATTGCCAGGGACTGGAATTTTCCTTTGACCGTGTGAAGCTGCCTGCGGGCGGCGGTACGGCATTTGAGATTCCGTCTGCCGAGGGCGAAGATTCCGAGATGGCGAAAGACATCACCGGAGTCATTGTATATAACCATCCTGCCTATGCTTATTATCACGACAAATATACCGGCGGGAATAATCCTCCAGACTGCGGCTCTTTTGACGGGGTAAACGGAATTGGAAATCCTGGCGGGGATTGCCAGAACTGCCCGTACAACAAGTTCGGCAGTGGCGATGGGCAGAGCAAGCTGTGCAAGAACAAGCGTATGCTATACATTCTGCGCGAGGGTGAGTTGTTCCCGATCACCATTTCCCTGCCGACCGGGTCACTGAAATCCTTCACGAACTATGTGAAGAGTCAGCTTTCCCGTGGACGCAAACTGAACCAGGTGGTAACCAAAATCACGCTGAAGAAAGCGACCAATGCATCAGGCATTGCATTCTCCCAGGCGGTATTCGGTTTTGTGCGTATACTGTCCGCTGAAGAGCGTGCGGCGGTGGCAGGGGTAACGGATACGGTCAAAGCATATGCGGCAAACCTGACTCCGACATCCCTTATCGATGATGAGCCGTTGGTTGACCCTGAGACCGGTGAGATTATTGAACCTTTGAAGTAAGCAGAAAAATACGAAATAGACCGAAATGCCCGGAGGGTGCGAAGCTCTCCGGGTTATTCCCATAGGAGAATATACATGAATACAGAATATAAATGTGTGACCGCCGTGGACGGTATTAAAGAATATATCGGCAACAGTCCGCTGGTGGCATTTGACTTTGAGACTGCGCCGGACGATCCGTTTCGTGATGAGGACAAGGCAGCACTTGATCCGGCAAAGGCGCATATTGTCGGCTGCTCCTTTTCTATTAAGGAAGGAACGGGTATCTATGTTCCTGTTGCCCACCGCATCGGAACCAATATGGACAAAACAGACTTTTTTTCATTTCTGGCGGCGTTTCTTATGAATTCAACAATTGTAAAGATTGCACACAACATCGCCTTTGAATCTTCGATGGCATATGCGAAGGGCATTGTTATTCAGGCTCCCGTTTATGACACCATCTGTGCATCGCAAATGAGTCTCAAAAGCACCTATGAATTTCGCAAGCTGAACGAAAGTGGTTTGAAGCGTCTGGCAGCAGAGTTATTCGGAGAGCCGCTGCCGTCATTTTCAAGTGTGACGGACGGGAAGCATTTTGACGAGCTGGATGCGCAGGATGCGGAAACCGTGCGTTATGGTGCGGCTGACTCGGATTTTGCGTTGCGACTGTATCACAAGTTTAATACCTGGTTTGACCGCTATCTTCCAAAACACAGATACATCGTGGAAAATATCGAAAGTCCGACAGCAGTGTATCTTGGCATTATGAAATGCAATGGGGTTCCAGTAAATCTTCCATTGATGCAGGAAAGAAAGCAGCAAGCAGAAGGTGAGATGGAACGTATCCGAAAAGAAATCGGATTCATCATCGGGGATGTGAATATTGGAGCCAATTGTTCCACGCAGGCATTTAAGAATTACCTGTATAAGGATCTGGGACTTCCGATTCTGAAAACGACGGAAACAAACCGTGAAGCAGCGGACGATATGACGATGACACTACTGAAAGAGTGGTGCGATAAAAATCGTCCAGAACTTTCTAGCCTGTTTTCTTTGGTACAGGAATACCGCAAGTGGGGCAAAATCAAATCTACGTATATTGACGGTTACTTAAAACATCTTAATCCAGTAACTGGGCGCATTCATCCGAGCTTCTATGCGCTTTCTACGGAGACAGGGAGAATGAATTGCACGCAGCCGAACTGCCAAAACATGCCTCGTAAAACCAATGATCCGATTGGCGTCCGTAACTTTATCAAAGCCCCCGATCATCATCTGATCCTATCTCTCGATTTTTCACAGATTGAACTTCGTGTAGGTGCGTTTTATTGCCGAGATCCGAAGATGCTGGATACCTACCGGAACAATGGTGATATCCATGCTGCCACGACCAGTGTCATTTTCGGCGTGAGCTACGAAGAGGCCCAGGATAAGCATTCTGCAAATTATAAGGAGCACCGCACGATTGCAAAGAATGTGAATTTCGGTACATTCTATGGTCTGTTTCCAAGAGGACTGCAGAAAACGCTGAAGTTTAAAGCAGGGGTTGAAAAATCCGTTAGTGAGTGTGAGGAGATACTTTTCAACCTGAAGCACGGTTACAAAGGGCTCACTGCATGGCAGGAGGAGACCAAGGCAGATGCCGCAAGACGTATGTACTCGGAGACTTGGCTTGGTAGACGTAGGTACCTGCCGAACATTACTTCGGATAACTGGGGCCAGAAATCATTTGCAGAGAGATGTGCACTGAATACTCCAATTCAGGGGACGGCAGCAGATATTTTAAAGCTCGCCATTGCAAGGATCCTAAAAGGACTGCCAGAGCGAGAGTGGCTGCGACCGATCTTGCAGATTCATGATGAACTGACCTTCATCATTCCAGAGGACAAGCTCAGCGAAGCAGTTAACTTTATCCGTGCCTGCATGGAAGAAAAGCCTTTCCCAGAATTTGATCTTCCTCTCATTGCAGAGGCATCTGCCGGACCGACCTTCGGCATGATGGAAGAACTGGAGGACTGATATGTACAGAAATAAAGAGGGCTATGCCGATCCCACTGCGGGATTGGCACTCAGCCACATGATGAAAGAATATCGGCAGGGACAGAAGAAACGATATGCCGATAAGAATCGTAGAAAAGTGTATGTGGCATCAAGGTATGCTGGCGATGTGGTTGCGAATACAACGGCAGCGATAGGATATTGCCGCAGGGTGATCCAGGATGGGTATATGCCGATTGCTAGTCACCTTTTGTATCCACAGATTTTGGATGATAAAAATCCTGCCGAGCGAGAACTTGGACTTTCATTTGGTCTTGCACTTCTTCAAATGTGTGATGAAGTATGGGTGTTTGGAAAAGTGACGAAGGGCATGGCCGGTGAAATTGAAGAGGCCAAAAAACTAAAGAAGCAGATTCGATATTTTGAGGAGGTGGATGCATGAACGTGACGGTAACCGATGTGCTGTGTGCCCTTTTTAATCCGACCGACACGGTATGTTTCCGTGTGTTTGATGATAAGAAAGAGGGCATTTTCAAGGGTGCAAAGCTGTCCTGTGAATGCGGAAAGTATAAGAGTATTGAGGAAACACTGAAGAACCACAATGCCATGAATCGAGGGATATTTTTCGTAGTTAATTATGGTGGCCAGGATGACGAGTCGATTACGAGAATCAATGCGCAGTTCGTGGAGATGGATAATGATAGCTTTGAAGAACAGCAGAAGAAAATTGATGCATTTCCTCTGCCACCTTCCATGATCATGAAAACGCAGAAATCCTACCATGTATATTGGTTCATGGATGCCAGCGCCAAAGTGGAGCGTTTTCGCACCATTCAGACGCAGCTTGTGAAGCATTTTGATGGTGATCCGATGTGCGTTAATGAATCGAGGGTTATGCGGCTTCCGGGCTTCATGCATTGTAAAAAAGATACGCCGGTTGAGGTGACCTGCGTCAGCTTCCATCCAGAACGTAAATATACGCAGGACCAGTTATCCGATATCCTTCCAGAGGTTGATCTTACTCCAGTAGAGCGTAAGAGCGGTGCGGAAAAAGGTCTTGATCAGGTTATGCGTTCGTGTACCTTTTTGCAACATTGTAGAGATGATGCCGCTTCTCTCTCAGAGCATGATTGGTACGCCATGATCACGAATCTTGCGCCTTTTGAAGGCGGCACGAAAATGATTCATGAACTGTCTTCTCCGTATCCCGGATACAACGAAAGTAATACCCAGAAGAAGATTAATCACTTTCTGGAAAGCGGAACGAATCCAATCACCTGTAAGACCATCTGCGAGAAAGGATTCAAGTGTCCTAAATTTGCGTCTGGGGAGTGTCCGGTTAAATCCCCGGCAGCCTGGTGCTATCAGCCGATGAACGTAGAAGTACTTCTCGATGTGTTGCATGGCCTTCCTGTTACCGGAGAAGCACTCAGCGACTTGCAGACAGCAAAGAAGTTTGTAACGGAATATCTATATAATCAGGACGTAGTTACGGCTAATGCGATTATCACTTCAGAACTCAAACAACATTGCAAGCTGAACGCATCGTTTGTGAAACCGCTGTCTATTGTTTACAAGGATGTCAGTAAAGCGTATCAGACAAGCAAAAATGCAAGACGTGCAAAGGCCGGTACAGCGATTCCTGATTGGTATGAGCCGAATGACAAGGGCCTGCGCTTCCTGCCTGGCGTACTTGCAAAGACGATGTCTGAGGAACAGCAGGTATTTTATGCAGCAGAGCAGCATTTTAGCTATCAGGGTGGAGTGTATGTGGAACTTTCGGAAATGGAAGCTCAGCGTAAGGTTCAGGAGAAAATGCTGATTCGCGAAACAAAGATGAATCAGATCGTTGATGCAGAAAAACAGTGGCGACTTCTTGTACAGCGGGATATTCGCGAGTTGAATGCAAACCCGTACATTATCAATGTTCGGAACGGTCTATACAATGTGCTGGAGGATATGCTGACAGAGCATACACCGAATTACTATTCTACGGTCCAGCTGAATGTGACCTATGATAAGTCAGCAGATTGCCCGCTTTTTAAGAAGTTCCTTTCGGAGTCAATGGGTGGGGATGCAGATCAGGTGAAATTGATTCAGGAGATGCTTGGCTATTTTCTGATCCCAGTAAACTCAGCACAGAAATGCTTTGTTATTGTAGGTGCCGCTGGAGCCGGGAAATCCGTGCTTCTTCGTGTTCTGAATGATGTACTTCTTGGAAAGCAGAATGTGTCCAATGTATCCTGGCAGGCACTAAACGAACGTTTTAAGACTGCTGAACTTTTTGGAAAGCTTGCAAATATCTTTGCGGATTTGCCGACAAAGAACATTGATGACAATGGCATATTCAAGGCACTTGTAGGAGAGGATTATCTGACCGTAGAAAAGAAAAACAAGAATCCGTTCTCATTCCAGTCCACAGCAAGGTTACTGTTTTCCTGCAACAGTATTCCGAAAAACTATGGTGATCGTTCAGAAGGTTTTTATCGAAGGCTCATTATCATACGGTTCAATCATACGGTGCCGAAGGAAAAAAGGGATCCTGAGCTTTTGGAGAAGTTTCGCATGGAAGCAGATGGTATCTTTCTGTTTGCATTAGAGGGGCTTCGCAGACTGATGAATAATCACTATGTATTCTCGGAAACAAAGGTGAATGCGGATGAGCTTCAGCAGTATCGGGAAGAATCGGATTCCGTATTATCCTTCGTGAAGGACTACTGTGAGCTGAATCCAGGATATAGCGCGGGTTCCACAGAATTGTTTGATTCCTACAAGAAGTACTGCGAAGAATGTGGTATGAAACCATATTCACAGAAAAACTTTGTTCAGCAGATCATCGCTACATTTCCTGGGGTAACAAGGGACATTGATCGCATTGCCAAAAGACGCGTCCTTATGGGAATTCATCTTGGCGAGGTACTGGGGTAATGCTCCCGGAGGCTCTGCCACATAAATTCGGAACACGAGAACACGTTGGAACGCCAAATTCCTATCTCTCTATATATGAGATATATTTTCTTATATTATAAATTTTTTTAGAAAATATACAGCAATATGGGATTTTAGGTGTTCCACGTGTTCCAAGTGTTGAAAATACGGAGGTTTTTGGAACAGATGAAAGAGTCAGACATTGTAAGAGCAATCATGAAGTATCTGAAAAACGTGCCCGGATGTTTCTGCTGGAAAGAGCATGGCGGGATGTACGGAACGGCAGGTGTTCCAGATATCATTGCTTGCATCAATGGTCATTTTTACGGATTTGAAGTTAAGACGGATGTTGGAAAGCCTACGAAGCTTCAGGAAGCCACCATCCGTAAAATCCTCGCATCCGGCGGTACTGCCTTGGTGGTCCGCTCGGTTGATGAGGTGCGAGCTGTGGTAAACGGCTCTCTGCACTGATACGAAGATACACTGCTTCAACGCGACGATGCCAATTTTAATAATCGGAGGTATCGAACATGAGCAGTATTACAGTTTATGAAAATCTGGCAAATGCGATTATCCTGCAAGCGGTAAGGGATTATCGAACAGCACTGAAGTGTTTGAAGATGAATCCCAAAAATAAGAATGCACAGCATGATAGAACGGAAATTGAACGTTTCTTCCGCTCTCAGTGGTATTCAGCACTGACGAGTGTGGACGGCGAGATGCTGATTCATTCTCTTTGCGAGGAGGTAGGTGTATGACAGCAAAGGAATATTTAAACCAGGCAAGACACCTAGATGCGCTTATTCATTGCAGATTGCGTGAGATTGACTATTGGAGAGATTTATCGATTAGCGTCTCAAGTAGTGGATATGAAGAGCACCACAACCCGAATCGTCCAACAGATGCACCATTTGTGCGTTGCTTGGAAAAAATTGATGAAATTCAGCAAAGCGTAGAGGATAAGGTGGCGTACCTGGTGGAACTCAAGGAAGAAATTAACTCTGCGATTGATAAGCTGGAAAACCGTGATGAACAGCTGTTGCTCCGTTACCGCTATCTGGATGATTGCAGTTGGGAGGAGATATCACATATGATGAATATATCCATTCGGTCGGTGCATCGAATCCACGGATCCGCTTTACAGAACTTTGTGGTGCCAAACTGAAAGTTGGCACAGTTTGGCACGGTTTGGCACATCATGGCACACTTGCCCTGTGGTATTATTATAATGCGAAAAGAGAATAGATAAGAGCAAGCCTTCATGGGAGCAATCCTGTGGGGGCTTTTGTTATGCAAGAAGATAGAGTGAAGAATTGTGATGATGTACACACTGTACACCATTGACGAAGGAGGTGAGCAAATGCCAAGAAAGCCAAAACAGCCCTGTGCTTACCCAGGATGCCCGACCCTGTCAGAGGAAAGGTACTGTGAGAGGCACCGGAAACTGATGGAGAAAAACTACGAGAAATACAGTCGTGATCCGGCAGTGCATAAAAAGTATGGAAGAGCGTGGAAACGCATCCGCGATAACTATGTAAAGACACATCCTTTCTGTGAGAGATGCTTTGCAAACGGCATCCTCGTTCCTGTCGAAGAGGTTCACCACAAGGTTCCGATCTCACAGGGAGGAACGCATGATCCAAGTAACCTCATGAGTCTTTGCAGGTCGTGTCACAACAAGATCCATCACGAGATCGGTGACAGATAAATCCGTGGCGGGGGAGGGGCGGTCTGAATCTCTACAGGGCAAGGCCCTGGAAAACGGCGCCCCCTCACGCGTACAAAAATTTGAGTTCAAACGGGGGATTAAACCCCTGAGTCAGAAAGGATAGAGAAAATATGGCGAGAGACGGCACAAATCGTGGCGGCAGACGAGTCCGTGCCGGAGATAAACCGGCACCTGTCGCAGAAAAAATACAGAAAGGGCAGCAGGTCCAGATCATGAAAAATGACATTCCGACGCTAAGCCCCACAGAACTGGAGGCCGTGGACCTCCCAGAAGGCGCAGCAATGGAAGGCATCGATATGCCAAAGCCTGGTGAGTACCTGTCGGCAAGGCAGAAGAATGGCATCCCGCTTGGCGCAGATGAAATCTATAAGGAAACCTGGCTGTGGCTCAAGGAACGGAACTGTGAGAAGCTCGTAAACAAACGACTCATCGAAGCCTACGCACAGGCCTTTGCCAGATATATTCAGTGCGAGGATGCAACCAGTACCTACGGCCTTCTCGGAAAGCATCCGACAACTGGTGGTGTGGTTACTTCTCCATTCGTGCAGATGAGCCAGCAGTACCAGAAAACAGCAAACCTTCTTTGGTATGAAATTTATGACATTGTGAAGCAGAACTGCACAGAAGTTTTTGAAGATAATCCAAATGATACGATGGAGCTTTTGCTTCGAGCAAGGAGAAAATGACATGATTGAAAAAGTAAATCCCAGCCATCCGGATAAGGTGGCAGACCGCATTGCCGGTGCGATCGTTGATCTAGCGTATAAGGCAGAGAAGGATCCAAGGATCGCCGTGGAGGTGCTGATTGGGCATGGTGTATGCTATGTGATTGTAGAAACAAGCGCGGACATTTTTGCGGAGCAGATCAAAAGAATTGTACATCGAATTGCGGGACCGATGGCGGTTATTTCCGATATCAAACCTCAGGATGCGCATCTGGCTAAGAACCAAGCCGATGGTTTTCGTTGTGGAGATAATGGCATCTTCAAGGGCATGCCACTGACGAGAGAGGAAAGGAAGCTTTCCAAGATCGCGCATGATATCTATGAAAAGTACACATCCGATGGAAAGTACATTCTAGATGGTGACCATCTCATCATCTGTCAGAGCAATGCAAATACTACAGATTTGAAAAGCACATATCCGGAGGCAACTGTGAATCCGCTCGGTGACTGGACTGGTGGTACAGATGTCGATACTGGAGCCACCAACCGGAAGCTTGGTTCAGACATGGCTGAATCCGTTACCGGCGGAGGGCTGCACGGCAAGGACCTCTCGAAAGCGGATGTATCCGTGAACGTCTATGCCTTCCTCAAAGCGCAGGAGACCGGCCAGCCCGTGGAGTTCTGCTGCGTCATCGGGGACGATACGGTGGACGGCAGGCCATATTCGGAAATCATCGAAATCTGTCGAAACTATATCCGTTCTGTCGGCGGTTTTGAGAAGTTCGCGGAATGGGGGCTCGTATGAAAACAACGACTGATATGCAGCTGGTGCCCATCAGCAAACTGGTGCCCTATGTCAACAATGCTCGGTCGCACTCGCCGGAGCAGGTCATGAAGCTCCGCTCTTCGCTGCGGGAATTCGGCTTTATCAACCCTATCATCATAGACCGTGACTATGGCATCATCGCCGGTCACGGTCGTCTGCTTGCCGCCAAGGAGGAAGGCATCACCGAGGTGCCCTGTGTCTTTGTGGATTACCTGACCGAGGCGCA
>ERZ772818.2129-NODE-2129-length-15776-cov-4.452261_pt1 | contig 15776 bp, 15 predicted proteins | sample MGYA00580837_ERZ772818 | MGnify/ENA primary metagenome ERZ772818 (study PRJEB29015, sample SAMEA2737671) | human gut metagenome | biome: human gut; feature: human-associated habitat; material: faeces | place: China | collected 2012 ...
TGATGGTTAATCAGGCCGTCAAAATGGTTGTTGATCAGCTCGCCAATCGGCGAACGCGGCACCAGCACGCGCTCATCAACGTAGAATTCGTGGCCGCAGAACCAGGCTTTGTTGGTCAGGTAAGCCACCGGAATGCGCTCGTTCACGCGACGGATCACGCGCTCAACGATGCGGTGTTTTTCGCTGGAGGTCAGGCGCGCGGTGCGCATGTCTTCCGGAATATCCAGCGGCAGATAGAGAGACGGCAGCACCAGCTGAACGGCCTCATCCCACGGGTTATCCGTACCGTGGCCGTACCAGATATTGGCGGCGCTGAAGCGGCTAACCGACCAGCGCAACATGTCCTGTATGGTATGCAGCTCGTTTACTGCTTCATCGACAAAAATTTTATCCACTCTTTCCTCCAGGGCATGCTCGCATAATTTTCGGCGGCTAGTTTGCCATGAAGACGGCGATAAATCAGCAATGACGCGTGTCGCTTGAGGTTAAAAAATGCGTTTAGTCGGGTACACTATCGGAAATACGAGATGAGAATGACGAATGAAAAAGAAAACATCGCTCAGCGAGGAGGATCAGGCTCTCTTCCGCCAGCTGATGACCGGGACGCGTCAAATCACGCACGACACCATTGTCCATCGCCCGCAGCGTAAAAAAGTCAGCGAGGTTCCGGTCAAACGTCTGCTCCAGGAGCAGGCCGATAACAGCCACTATTTTTCAGATGAGTTTCAGCCGCTGCTCAATACTCAGGGTGCGGTGAAATACGTGCGCGAAGACGTCAGCCATTTTGAACTGAAAAAATTACGCCGGGGAGATTACTCGCCGGAGCTGTTCCTCGATCTGCATGGGTTGACCCAGATGCAGGCGAAACAGGAGCTGGGGGCGTTGATCGCGGCATGTCGTCGCGAGCATGTTTTTTGCACCTGCGTAATGCACGGCCACGGCAAACATATTCTTAAGCAACAGACACCGCTGTGGCTGGCTCAGCACCCGCACGTGATGGCGTTTCATCAGGCACCCAAAGAGTACGGCGGAGATGCCGCATTGCTGGTATTGATTGAAGTGGAGGAGTGGCAGCCGCCAGAGTTGCCCTGACAGGATGGCGGGAGGCACGCTGCACCCCGCCATATCGCACGTCACGTCAGATGGCTTTTGCCATCTTCAGGTTGCACGGACTCATTTGCCAGTTAAAGACCCCTTTGCCGGTTTCGTCGAGGGTGACGTTGGCAATGGCGGACGTTGTGAACATCGGTGGCGTTTCGCCCGGGCACAGCTCAGATACCAGATAGCCGACCAGCGGCAGGTGGGAAATGACCAGTGCGGAAGCGACACCTTCATTGCACAGCGCCTGAAGGTAAGCACTGACAAGGCCAACATCGCCACACGGCGTGAGTTCAGGGAGCACATCCACACTGGATGGCAGGTTCATACACTCCCCTACCACATCCAGCGTCTGTTCTGCCCGCAGGAACGGACTCACCAGAACGCGTTCAATGTCCACTTTTTGACCTTTAAGCCATGTCGCCATCTGACGGGATTCGTCGCAGCCACAGACGGTTAAAGGACGTACTGAGTCACTGGCGGCATCGAGTGCCGCGTCGCCGTGACGCATGATAAAAACTTGCATATTGCACCGCTTTTGTTAACCAGATTCGCCCGTTTTCTTTCATCTGAAACCAGAGAAAGAAAACGGTGGCCGGCATTGTGCCTTATCCATTCACCGAATGAAACGCTGTTTTTTACCTCAATGGCGTAAGTATAGTCAATCTCTGTTTACAATTTCGCCAGAACAGGTTCCATCACCTCAGGATTTACCCTTCTTTGACTTCAGTTTACGCAATCAGTTTCCCTTACGGGACAGAATGTCTGACCCCGTTCCGCCATCTGCAATAATTCGTCACAAGGTGTAAACCGTGGACCATATTGCGAGGCCAGACGTTGCAGAATCGCAACCACTTCACCCGCCCCGAGGGTATCCATATACCGGAACGGACCGCCAAGGAATGGCGGAAAACCGATACCAAACACGGCGCCGATGTCGCCGTCGCGTGCGCTCTTGATCACCTGCTCACCAAAGCAGCGCGCCGCTTCATTGAGCATCATCATTACGCAGCGCTCAGCACACTGAACCGCCGACAATTTTGCCTGACCCGTGACAGGAATAAGCGCATAAACCGAAGGGTCGACCTGTTTCTTGCTTTTACGCCCTTTCGCGGCGTAAAGATAGAAACCGCGTTCATTTTTTCTGCCTTTGCGATCGTCCTTCAAAATTGCAGAAACAAAGTTTGCAGGCGGCGCAAAACGATCGCCATAAGCCGCTTCCAGCACAGGGATAATTTTAGTCCCCGTATCAATTCCTACCTCATCCAAAAGTTGGATTGGGCCGACGGGGAAACCAAACTTCACCAGAGCGTCATCGACGTGCTCAATTTTCTCCCCTTCCGTCAGCAACCGCATCGCTTCGTTAATGTACGGTGCCAGAATGCGGTTGACGTAGAAGCCGGCTTTGTCCGCGACCACAATCGGGGTTTTGCCCTGTTTTTTCGCCAGCTTCACCACGGTGGCAATAGTTTGCGGGCTGGTTGTGGCATGCGGGATAACCTCCACCAGCGGCATTTTTTCGACAGGGCTGAAATAGTGCAGCCCTATCACCTGCTCCGGGCGCACGGCTTTCGCCGCGATGTCGCCGATCGGCAAAGACGAGGTATTTGACGCGAAAATGGTGTGCGGCGCGCAGTGCTGTTCAACGTCCGCCACCATCTGCTGCTTAAGGGCCAGATCTTCGAACACGGCTTCAATCACCAGATCGCGGTGTGCAAACCCACTGTAGTCGGTGGCGCCAGTGATCATCGCGAGGGTTTTATCGCGCTCACTGGCCTTGATATGGCGGCGTTTCACTTTGCGATCAAGGTTCTGCCAGCTGTACTGCAACGCGTGGTTGATACCCTTAGGGTTGATATCTTTGATACGTACGGGCAATTTGCCTTTGCTGGCGGTGACAAATGCGATGCCGCCGCCCATCAGCCCACCACCCAGAACGCCAACGGCGCGCAGCAGAGCCGGTTCAGCTTCACTGCCCGGATCTTTTTTAACCTCCGTGCTGGCAAAGAAAATGCCGCGCAGCGCCTGCGACTGCGGCGTCATCGCCAGCTCGCCAAAGGCTTTCGCTTCCGCAGCATAACCGCTGCTGCTGCCCTGCGATAAACCGGTTTCAATCACCTTCAGAATGCGCGTCGCTGCCGGATAATTCCCTTTGGTTTTTTGCTCGGTTTTTTTACCCACCATATTGAACAGCAGCGTGCGCCCCAGCGGCCCGGCGAGGATACGCTCGCGCACCGGCAGAGGGCGTTTCGCCTGACGACCTTTCAGCGCCCGCTCAACGGCGGCCTCAAGCAAGATGGCGTGCGGAACGACCTCATCAACCAGACCCGCCTTTAATGCCTGACGGGCGCGCAGCTGTTTACCGGTTAAAATCATCTCCAGCGCCGTACTGACGCCCACCAGACGCGGCAGGCGCTGCGTGCCACCTGAACCGGGCAGCAATCCAAGCTGTACCTCCGGCAGTCCGAGTACCGTTTTCGCATCGTCGGTACAAATGCGGCTGTGACAGGCCAGCGCCAGCTCAAGCCCACCGCCCAGGCAGGCCCCGTGGATCGCAGCGACAACGGGTATCGACAGCGCATGGATCTCCGCCATTACCTGCTGCCCCTGACGCGCCAGGTCTTCTGCTTCCTGAGCGCTTTTCGCCCGGGCAATCATGTTGATATCGGCCCCGGCAATAAAGTTATCCGGCTTTGCCGAGATAAATACCAGGCCACGTATCGCTTTGTTTTCGCGGATCTGTCTGAGCATCGCACGCACCTGAACGCCGAACTCGGCCTTCAGGGTGTTCATCTTTTCGTCGGGTACATCAATGGTGATAACAGCCACGTTATCAAGGCGAACAGCCAGGTTAAATGCAGATGTCGTTTCCATTATTCAGCCTCCAGAACCATTGCTGCACCCAGGCCGCCCGCCGCACAGGCGGTAACGAGACCAAAACCGCCGCCGCGGCGACGCAGCTCGTGCAAAGTCTGGGTTATCATTCTCGCGCCGGTCGCCGCAAATGGATGGCCGTAGGCGATGGATCCGCCAAGCACGTTAAACTTACTCTGATCCACTTCGCCGGTCGCGTGGGCGCGGCCCAGCACGTCGCGGGCAAAACGTTCGCTCGCCAAAAGCTGCACGTTTGCCAGCGTTTGTGCGGCAAAGGCTTCGTGCATATCAATTAACGTGAGATCGGAGAGCGTTAGCCCCGCGCGCTCCAGCGCCAGCGGCGTGGACCAGGCCGGACCGAGCAGCATGTCCTGCCAGACATCAATGGCGGTAAAGGCGTAGCTACGCAAATAGCCCAGCGGTGTGATGCCAAGCTCTTTCGCCCGGGATTCCGTCATCAGGATCACGGCGGCGGCACCGTCCGTCAGTGGCGTACTGTTGGCCGCCGTAACGGTGCCATGTTTACGATCAAACGCCGGGCGCAGTTTTGCGTAATCCTCCAGCGTCGAGGTGCCACGGATATTGTTATCTTCCACCAGCGGTTCGCGGAAAGGCGGGATATAAGCCGTCATAACCTCGTCGGCAAGTTTGCCTTCCGACCAGGCCTTCGCAGCGAGCTGATGCGAGCGATGCGCCAGTGCATCCTGCTGTTCGCGGGTAATACCGTAGGTTTTTGCCATCTGCTCGGCTGTATCGCCCATGCGCAGGCCGGTGGAGTATTCAGCAACGGCAGGTGGCACGGGCATGAGGTCGCGCAGGCGTAAACGCGAGAAGAGTTTAAGCTTTGCACCGGTAGTGCGAGCTTTGTTGGCATCCACGAGGATGCGGGCCAGCTGTTTGCTGACGCCGATGGGCAGCACGGAGGAGGAATCCGCGCCGCCGGCGATCCCCGCGCGAATGGTCCCCGCCATCAGGCTTTCCGCCACGTTCGCCACCGCCTGGAAACTGGTGGCGCAGGCGCGGCTGACGCTGTAGGCGTCGGTATGAACATTCATGCCGGTACCCAGCACGATTTCACGCGCGATATTGGGTGCTTCCGGCATCTGCACCACCTGGCCGAAAACCAGTTGCTCAATAACCTCTGGCGGGATCTCGCTGCGAGCCAGCATCTCCCCCACCACCATTTTTCCCAGATCGACAGCCGGTATACCGTGAAACGCGGTTGCCTGACGCGCAAACGGCGTACGTAACCCGCTGATAATGGCAATGCGGTCACCGTGTCGGGTGATAAGCGGTAATGCCTGACTCATAACACTCCCCTGTAAAAAAATTTTGCGCGCACATTAAGTGGTCTGACCTGATAATAGTCTTAACTATTTTTTTACATTGAGCCAATCGGGGAAGCGAAAAATTGCGAGCTAAGGCACAGAGAAGAAAAAGAAAATGCCCCTGCATAGCAGAGGCATTTGTGAGATTTGTTGCCGGGTTGCGGCGTTGCCTTACCCGGCCTACACGATCATAGGCCCGTGCAAAAAGTATTAACGCAGGCCTAACTGGAAGATCAGCGTTTCTGCTTCGCAGGCGAACACAAAGTCGATATCCAGCTGCACGCCGCCTTCTACTTCCGTGAAGGTGGATTTGATTTCACACGGATCGGATTCGACTTCACGCGCGCGCTGGCTCAGCGCGGCCAGCGTCTCTTCCGCTTCAGCGCGGTTAGGGAATACGCGGCTGTAAGAGGCGGTGCAATCGGTGTTGTCCATAATGGTGCCAACATCCATACAGCAGCAAACCGGGGTTTCATCAGCACTGCATTTACTCATAGCTCAATTTCCTCTGTATTCGCGCAGGGCGCGAGATAAACACGATGCGTCTATTTTACGCCCCCGGACGAGCCCCCTCCAGCCGTTAATGGCGCAAAATCGGATAAGTGAGCAATATCACACTAAAAAATGATCTAAAACAAAATTCCCCTTTTCAGAGGAATCGCACTGGTCACAATTTTGCCAACCAGATCTCGTTTCAAGAAACATATCTGAAAATATTAATAAACAAACTTGCAACATCCCAGCTGGTCAGACCTATACTCTCGCCACTGGTCTGATTTGTAAGTCATACCTCAGACCCTACACTTCGCGCTCCTGTTACGGTATGTAACAATTATTGAATAAAAATAACTCAATGAGGTTATGGTCATGAGCCAGAAAACCCTGTTCAAACAAACTGCTTTAGCAGTTGCAGTGGCAATCGTCTCAACGTCCGCCTGGTCAGCGGGCTTCCAGTTAAACGAATTTTCTTCCTCTGGCCTTGGCCGTGCGTATTCCGGGGAAGGTGCGATTGCCGATGACGCAGGCAACGCGAGCCGTAACCCGGCGCTGATCATGATGTTTGATCGCCCTACCTTCTCTGCCGGTGCGGTTTACATCGATCCTGATGTCAATATTTCTGGCAAATCTCAGTTCACCGGCGCAGATCTGAAGGCGGATAACATTGCGCCGACCGCGTGGGTGCCTAACCTGCACTTTGTTGCGCCAATCAATGAACAGTTTGGTTGGGGTGCCTCTGTCACCTCTAACTATGGCCTGGCAACGGAGTTCAATAACAACTATCCGGCCGGGGAATACGGCGGTAAAACCGACCTGACGACCCTGAACCTCAACCTGAGCGGCGCATATCGTCTGAACGATAACTGGAGCTTTGGTCTGGGCTTTGATGCTGTCTACGCCGATGCAAAAATCGAGCGTTACTCCGGGGAGCAAACTGCTGCGCTGCCGAAAAACAGCAATAAAATTGCCAGCCTGAAAGGCGATGAATGGGGCTACGGCTGGAACGCCGGTATCCTGTATGAACTGGATAAAAACAACCGCTGGGGTCTGACCTACCGCTCAGAAGTGAAGATTGACTTCGATGGCGATTACAAAAGCGGCATCCTGAGCCCAGTCAACGGTATGGTACCGGGCGCAGGCACCACCATTCCATGGGGTACCTCGAATCAAACCGTACCGGGTTCACTGTCACTGCATCTGCCAGAAATGTGGGAAGTGTCAGGTTATAACCGCGTTGCGCCGCAGTGGGCTATTCACTATAGCCTCGCGTATACCAGCTGGAGCCAGTTCCAGGAGCTGAAAGCCACCGGCAGCAACGGCCAGACGCTGTTCTATAAAGACGAAAGCTTCCACGATGCTTACCGTATCGCACTTGGTACGACCTATTATATGGATGACAACTGGACGTTCCGTACTGGCGTGGCATTTGATGACAGCCCGGTACCGGCAGATAAGCGTTCTATCTCCATTCCGGATCAGGACCGTTTCTGGGTGAGTGCGGGGGCAACCTACGCGTTCAACGAGAATGCCTCTATCGACGCGGGCGTGTCGTACATGCATGGACAGAAAGTAACCTTCCAGGAAGGCCCTTACGAGTTTACCTCTGAAGGTAAAGCCTGGCTGTTTGGTACCAACTTCAACTACGCGTTCTAATCCCAACACGATTAAAAAAGGTGAGCATCGCTCACCTTTTTTATTTATTCCGAATCGATATCTTTTAATTCGTTCTCGATGGCTTTCGCGTTCGGATTATCTTCCGGCTTCAGCTTACCGCCGTTGGCAATAAAGTCATGGTTCTGGAAGTAGGCCTCGCGGACCATGATGTACGGATCGGAAGACTGACGCAGCAGACCGTCAGAGTCCAGCAGTTGCGCACGTGTTTCAATTCCTTCCACGGTCCATTTACCAATCGACAGCGGCCAGGTGAGCCATGACAGCACCGGATACAACGTATCCACCATGTCGCCGCCATCATCACGCACGGTAAAGCTGCCGTAGAATGGCAGGTGCACATACGGCCCATAACCTACGCCATAATGCCCCAGCGTGCTGCCGAAACGGTGCGGCTGTTCACGCTGTAATTTCGGGTTCGCCATGCCCGCGACATCAATTAAGCCGCCCATACCCAGCAGGGAGTTCAGGAAGAAGCGGGTGAAATGCACCATCCCCTGATACGGGTCGCCCTGGAGGAAGTAGTTGACCATAACCGCTGGCTCTTCCAGGTTACTGGTAAAGTTGCTCAGCCCGTTACGCGCCGGCTGCGGAACGTAGTCACGCCATGCCACGGCAACCGGACGAACCAGATACGGATCCAGCACATTATAGTTAAAGCTGTACATTGAACGGTTAAATCCTTCGAGAGGATCGGAGCGTCCCGTTTGCTCGCCAGAGCTGGCGCAGCCCACAAGCATTGTTACGCCCAGCGCAAGCGCCGACAGCCGAAGCTTCATAAATTTCTCCCTGTTCAATATGGCTATCGTTGAATGCCATCTGTGACGGAGCCGGTGATGCTCCGCCTGAAACGTGCAAGTGATTGTAACAGCACGCTTACCGATGTCTACGAGGACAATGACGACCCGCTCGCGTCATCACGCTAATTTCAGCATAGCCTGTCTTTCAGAATTCGTTTCGCTGGCAATTTTATATTGGCTTTGAAAGAGATGTCTCACCTTTATTGCCATTTACAGCAATTTAAGAGCATCCCCACAGGCAAGGCGCTAAAAGCCGCTACGCTTAAATGAGCAATTACCCCGAAGGAGCTGTTATGAAAGACATTAGCGAAGAGAAAATTGGCGAAAGCAAAGAGGAGCTTGAGATTGAAAGTGAGGAGAAAGACCGGGGAGAAGAGATAGAAGTCGATGAAGATCGCCTGCCGTCACGCGCCATGGCTATTCATGAGCATATTCGCCAGGACGGTGAAAAAGAGATGGAGCGCGACGCGATGGCGCTGCTGTGGTCAGCCATTGCAGCCGGTCTGTCGATGGGCGCCTCTCTGCTCGCCAAAGGGATATTTCACGTTCAGCTGGAAGGCGTACCGGGCGGGTTTTTGCTGGAAAATTTAGGCTACACGTTCGGCTTTATTATCGTCATTATGGCGAGACAGCAGCTTTTTACGGAGAATACCGTCACTGCCGTACTGCCCGTCATGCAAAATCCGACCCTCGGTAATTTCGGTTTACTGATGCGCCTGTGGAGCGTCGTGCTGCTGGGGAACCTCATCGGTACGGGTATAGCCGCCTGGGCGTTCGAGTATATGCCAATATTTGATGAACCGACCCGCGACGCATTTGTGAAAATTGGCATGGATGTGATGAAAAACACGCCGGTTGAAATGTTCTCTAATGCTATAATTTCCGGCTGGATCATCGCCACTATGGTGTGGATGTTCCCCTCAGCGGGCAGCGCGAAAATCGTGGTGATTATCCTGATGACCTGGCTTATCGCACTCGCCGATACCACGCACATTGTTGTCGGAACCGTTGAAATCCTTTATCTGGTATTTAACGGCACACTCCACTGGAGCGACTTTTTCTGGCCGTTCGCCCTGCCAACCCTCGCAGGCAACATTTGTGGCGGGACCTTTATCTTTGCGCTGTTGAGCCATGCGCAAATCCGTAACGACATGTCCAACAAGCGTAAGGCCGAGCTTAAGGCTCAGGAAAAAAAGGATAAAACTGCCGAAAAATCGGCGTGAACGGTGACTCTTTGACCAGTCAGGCGGCAATGCGCTTAACGAAAAGTGTAAATAACGCTATACTCTTGCCGCTTCGTCCCCTTAGTTAAATGGATATAACGAGCCCCTCCTAAGGGCTAGTTGCAGGTTCGATTCCTGCAGGGGACACTTTGACCATTTCCACCCCATCCCAACAAAAACCACACATCCCGTGCCACGTAAGGTTTTGAACCATAATTCATTTCCTTCCATTTTCAGCGAATAGCACCCATAAACACAACCTAAAGTGTCCCTTTAAAGTACCCTCTTGCCGTTAGAACTTCCGGAGGGATACATGCCCCTAACTAACGTTGAAATTAAGAACGCTCAGCCCCGAGATAAAGAGTACGTGATGTCTGATGGCTTGGGACTGGTGGTTCTCGTCAAGCCGAGTGGCGCTAAGTTGTGGCGTTATCGCTATTCCCTTAACAACAAAAAACAAAAGCTGTCGCTCGGCTCATATCCCGAGATATCTCTTGCCCAGGCTCGGGTTCGTGCTGCCGATGCTCGCGCCAGAGTCGCTCAGGGTATTAGCCCGGTAACCGAACGTCGGGAAAAGAGAGAAGCCAGCAAGGTCATTAACTCATTCGAGGGCGTTTGTCTTGAATGGCAGTCAACCCGTAAGGCTACATGGTCAGAAGTTTATGCTGATGACACCAAGCGCCTGTTTGAACGCAACGTGTTTCCATTATTGGGTAAGCGTCCCATAGGCGAGATTGAGCCGCTGGAGCTGTTAGGGTTGCTACGCAAGATAGAGGATCGCGGCGCTAACGAACTCGCCACCAAAGTACGCCGCCGCTGCGGAGAGGTTTACGCCTACGCTATCGTCACTGGTCGAGCTAAATATAACCCTGCACGTGACCTCGCCACTGCTATGCAACGTTTCCAGCGCGGGCACTATGCCTCACTTGATGCATCGGAGTTACCCGCATTCCTGACAGCGCTGGAGACAACCTCCGGAAATATCATGGTTAACTTCGCTGTCCGTCTGCTGATGCTCACAGGGCTTCGCCCCGGCGAACTGCGTAAAGGCGAATGGCGGGAGATAGATTTAGATAACGCTCTATGGGAAATCCCTGCCGAACGCATGAAAGCACGTCGCCCTCACCTTGTACCCCTATCAAGCCAAGCTATCGAGTTGCTTCGCTCCGTTCACGCCATCAGTGGTAGTTACGGACTGATGTTCCCCGGCAGGAATGACGTTACCCGTCATATGTCTAATATGGCAATGAACCAGTTGATAAGTCGATGCGGTTACGGGGAAAGGCTGACCGGGCATGGATTCCGGCACATGATGAGCACCATTCTGCATGAGCAAGGCTTTAACAGCGCGTGGATAGAACTACAGCTCGCCCACGTCGACAAGAACACTATTCGCGGCACGTACAACCGGGCGCAGTATCTGGAGGGCCGTAGAGAGATGATGCAATGGTATTCGGATTACATATTAAGCAATGCAACTTATCGCCCAAACCTTCATTCCGCCTGGTAATACTCCCGGGCATTTCTAGAGAGAACAAAAATGACAGATCTGATTTTAATTTTTACCGTAGTGCCTTGCGTCATCACCGCCGCTGCAACATGGGCTATTCGCTCACGCATCGCTAAAAAGCAGTGGCACAGCATCATGGACTATACACGCCTGACTCAACACGGCTATATGGCCGCGCTGGAGGAACTGCCGCTGCAAAAATGTCTATCTGACCTACAGCAGGCCCGTAGCCTGTTAATGCTCAAAGCTGCCGTAGCGGTTCATGGCGTGCTTGTGCGCCAAATACCTGACGAAGTGCGTCCGGAATGGGAGTGTATAACGCAAGGTAGTGACGCAATGGCTGAAGATAGCGACGAAAAGGCCCGCAAGCTATTGAATCGCGCGAGTCATTGGGAGGACGTAGCGAATAAAGCCTACAACCAGAGGAAAGAGAGAGGGCTTAACTTCGACAATCAAACCACCGTAGACATTGACAAGTTGCGCGGCGATATCCAACACGAGGCGCAGGCAATTTCAGCGATGCTCGACGACGAATAAATAAACCGCCCGCATACAGAGCTGGCGGGAATTTTAATAGTCAGACATTAAACTCGCGCCAGATCAACTCGCTTAAATAGCCATAAACTGAGGCTTAATTACTGAAAATCTTTGGAAATATGCTGTGCTAGTTGTAAAGCAACAAATATTACATTTCTCCGGTGGTAGCCCTTAAAGATGATTTTAATTGAGATAAGAGACCAATCAGAGCTACCTCTTTACTCACTCTAAAAACCACCTTGTCCCGTAACAGCGTTTTGGCAAATGAACATTAAAGTCATAAGGCAAAATTAGCTTAAAATGCTGTCGATATTTGTATGGTTTCCAATTGGTTCATATCATTTGCACCGTTCTGGAATACTCCTGAATACACATTTCCCAGGCGCATGGATTGCGGCAACTCCCTAGCCATGGAGTAAAACCACAATGGCGGCAGTAACCATTTTTAAACCTGTTTCGGCTGAGGACTCCTCAAGCAAATCAGCATCTGTAATTGTTGTCACTTCCCCGGTATTGACAAAATACATGCGTGTAGCGCATCATCCCCGCACACCTGCAAAATCAGGTGTACCGGATTGGCGTCTGGTAAAAGCAAAAGGCGATAATACACGCGCCAAAGCGTGTTTTTTATTGTCTAAACATCAGCACATCTGTCAATGGTGGGCTGGTTGTGGAGCTTCGAAAGAAGCGCCGGGATCCTTTTGCTCCGGTACGCCAATCTGCGATCAGCTCACCACCAGAATGATTGGCGTCTTCTGTGGTGGCTTTTTTACACTGCAAAAGGAGATCGCCGACATGGCTATCAATACCCACGCTCGCCTAAAAACATTCATCTTTGCCGCCGTTGAGCGTGCAAACCTCAAATCGAGTCGCCCTATTATGCTGCACATTACCGCAGCAACGGAACGCCTTGCTCGCCAGTCTGCTAGCCATCAATACGTACTCTCTTTCGCTGGTGTTATCCAGAATGGGGAGGCTCTCTAATGGCTGCTACCGCTATCAATTTCAAACACAAACCTTTTGACCCAAGCAAAAAGCATATCCGCCTCCCTGAGGTTCGTAGCATGGTTTTCCGCTCTACGGCATGGATTTACGGTGAAATGAAGAAAGGCACATTTCCAGCATCCGTAAAAATCTCCCCTTCGCTGTGCGTTTGGCGTGTTGAAGATGTTGAAAATTATCTTATTGAGACTGCAAAGCGCGTTGGGTCTAGTGTAGCAGAGGTTTCCAAATGACTACCAAAACCACCATTAATAAAAGCGTAGTGACATCACTCTGCATGATATTACGCATGATTCGTGCCGCTTCCGGCAATCCTGCGCGGCTGGCTATGGTTTTGGAGTCTGTACAAGAATTAGCCAAGCCATTACCCGACAGCTATCGGCTTAATGACTTCATTGCTCAAGAGGCAGCCAGCCTGGCGATCTACTTAATGAATAGGCCCGTACCAGAAGGGAATCGACGGGAAGTGATAGACATTATTTTGAGCGAGAGATCGCACCCTCTTTCCGTGACCGCAAGCCAAGGGTGGCAGCATGAAACAGAATAACAAACAACGGACTGCGGTAAAGATTATGGACATTATCGGGGAGGTGTTACCGGAAGAGGGTTTCACACCAAATAAATGTCATCGCCGCATAAAGATTGCCTGTGTACGTGGAGTTAATTGGCCCAAAGGTGTAATTAAACGCTTGTATCATTTTTATGGTGACCCGACAGTTTTCAAGAGCATCTTGCCTGGAGACCTTGTTTACGTGGAGGGCTGCATAGAAACGAAAAAAGGCAAACATCGCTGTCTGCGAACAATTAAGCAAACAGTCATCACCATCTTGCCAGTGCTCGAAGATAAAGTTACCTACGATGCATCAGCCCCGCAATTATCGGAGGCGGTGAAATGAATAAATACGGCGTAGAGCAACTACAAGAGGCATTACTCAGGGCTGATGCGGCTGGAGACACTCAAGGTGCGCAAATTCTTGCAAACCAGATTGCGACACAGCAACCCGAAAAATATAAACCAATCCCCAAGGAGAGCATCCAGGCTGAGGCTGGTGGGTTAACGTTCACATTTCCTGCCGGAACAACTGTAGACCAGATGGGTGAAGCGATTGACGGCTATTTTGCTGAACATCCAAAAGATAAGCCATCCAGCGAACCAAGCGTCTTAAGCGAAGCCGCAAAGGGTGGGCTTCTCGCCGCAGCCAAAGTAGCAGACATTATTCCTGACACGGGTAATTCTGTACTGTCCAGCCTGTCATGGGTGGGTCATAAACTGGGTATTGGCGACGGAACCTACACTCCAGCGGAGAAAGTTAGCGACCTCTTGCCGGATAACTGGCTACCTCAAACCCAGTACGCCCGAACAGGTTCGGATATTATCAGCGACGTGGCAGGTTTTGAGCTAGGCGGCGCACCAATAGAAGCTGCCAAAGGCGCAACATGGGCCAAGCGCCTCCAGACAGCATTATCCAAAGGCGCTGCGGGTAGCGTGACATCCCAAGAAACAAAGGGTGATGTAACAGCTGGGCGCACCACGCAAGACGAGGCCATCCTACTCGCCACCCACGGCTTCGGTGAAGGGCTTCGTGCATTACTTCCCGAGGCTCGCCGGGAGCTGGTAGCCGCTGCTGACCGCCTTGGTATAAAAATGACGCCCGCGCAGTTAACAGGAAACAAGCTACTAGCTCAGGCCGAAAACGTTCTTTCAAACTTCCCAGGGGCAAGCCATATTATCAGCAAAGCCCGTTCTGCATCGCAGGACAGTGGAGAGGCAGCGTTTACGCGAATGATTGAGGGCCACGCGCTAAGCGAAATGGATTTCGGTGATGCTATCGCACACAGCATAAATAAGTCAGTGCTGGGAGCAATCAAGGATGCTGGGGGCGAATATGAGGCCGCCATTGATATGGTGGACAAAAAAAGCCGCTCAGAGATTGTGGTGCTCAAGGCTCTGCTTGCAGAAATGAAGGATACATACGCCAACGATCCAGAACTGGCTGAAATGTTCAAAGTGCAGGCGGTTGAAAGCCTACGAAAGATGAAAAGCATATCTTTTGAGGCGCTGCGCAATCTGCGCACCGAAATTGGCGCTCAGATAGGAGGTGGCAGCACTCCGTTTGCTTCCGTTAACGCCGCACACCTTAAGCGCATTTATGGCGCAATAACTGAGGATATTGAAGCCCATATCACCAGCCATAGCCCGGCATCAGCAAAGCGCTGGGAAAATGCCAATAGGGCTTATGCCGCCGCCAAGCTCGATGAGGAGGCCATAGCCAAAACCGCCCTCACTGAGGGAGGCACAAAAACATATAACGCACTGATTGGCCCAGCAGCAGGTTCTGGAAAGGCTATGACAGAGGAGCAAGCACACGCCGCTGTCAAACATCTGGATGAAGATACATTGCAGCAGCTAAAAGCGGAGATTGTACGCCGTGCCGGGCTGGAATCTGCCGGGAAGGTTGGCGCTGAGCGTGGGTTTAGCCCCGCAACGTTCTCGACAAACTGGAAGAAAATCCCAGCAGCTGTTAAACGGATAATTTTCACGCCTGAAGAAATCGAGGAGCTTGAAAAGCTTTCGATTTATGGTGATGCCGTTAAATCTAATGCGGCGTTTGCTAATCATTCGAACACAAACAACCAAGCAATCATGGGTACACTTTTAGGCATCAGCGGTCACTTTAACCCGCTGGCCTGGGCCGCGCTACCAGCCGCGCCAGTTCTTGCTGCGGTAATAACGCACCCTGATTTCATGATTTGGCTGGGGGATGTATTACGCAACGGAGGAATCACCAACTCCTCTGCGGCGTGGCTGGCAACGGCAATCAACAACGCTGAAGAGAGGGAGAGCCAGGAATGAGCGCCCTCGACAACGTTAAGAACTGGCTGAAAACCAACTACCCCGCCGCTTGCGCGGGGTTTTCAATCCCATGCGAGCAAACTACCAAAGAGCACGAATGCCCGCTCTGCGGTAAGCGTAAATTCCGGGTTCGAATGGCCGGAGCCACTGCAGGGACATACATCTGCACCTGCGGCGTCAAAGGCTGCGGGTTCGGTATCCTCGACCTCATCGCCCGTAAAGAGCTGAGTGCATCATCTGATAAGCGCATATCCGGCCCACTGATTCGACAGGCCGCTAAGCTGGTTGATGAACGCATGGGGCTCGGTTTCTTCGCCGCTGATGACGGCTATACCCCACCAACCACAGAGGAACGGGCGACCAGAGCGCGGCAACAGAAAG
>ERZ772818.2131-NODE-2131-length-15761-cov-44.701770_pt1 | contig 15761 bp, 4 predicted proteins | sample MGYA00580837_ERZ772818 | MGnify/ENA primary metagenome ERZ772818 (study PRJEB29015, sample SAMEA2737671) | human gut metagenome | biome: human gut; feature: human-associated habitat; material: faeces | place: China | collected 2012 ...
AACAGGCGCACCATCACCGTTTGCAGCGCGCTGCCGCGAAGCACCAGATACGGCAGGAGGAAGTCCGACCATGCGGCGTTGATGGCGAAAATCGCAATCACGGAGCAAATCGGCTTGGACAGCGGCAGGACGATGTAGAAGAACGTTTGCAGCTGCGTGCAGCCATCAATCCGCCCGGCTTCGATGATGGAAGTCGGCAGCGATTCAAAGAACTGCACGAACAGGATAACGTACATGGCGTTCGCGCCATAGCTCAGCCAGAGCGGGACGAACGAGCCGCCGAGATTCAGCTTCTGGATGTTCATGAACAACGGCACGATGCTGATGGTCGTCGGTAGGAGCAGGGAGAGCATGACGAGCTTCTTGACGATGCCGTAGCCTTTGGGTTTCAAAATCGCCAGCCCGTAGCCCAGCAGCCCGTTGAACACAATCGCGCAGACGACGCTGCCCGCAACGGAAATCAGCGAGTTAAGGTAGTTCTGCGCAATGCCCAGCTGCGACCACGTTTTCGAGAAGAGAGAAAAATCGAACACCTCCGGGAGCAGCTTGGCGGACGACATGAACTCCTTCAAGTCCTTGAAGCCCGCCAGCACAACCCAGATAATCGGGAAAACCGCGATGACCGTCATAATCAGGCAGAAGAAGATGATGAACCCATACCCAACCCGGACAGACGCGGAGTGCATATCATAGTCCCGGATGACGCCGGTGCGCTGTGCTTTTGCCATATGCGTTCTCCCTCCTTAATCCCAGTCGGATTCTTTGCGGTCGAAGTAGGAGTAAATCGCCGTCATGACGAGCAAAATCAGCGTGACAATCACCGCGACGGCAGATGCCTTGCCATAGTTCATCGAGCCGCCGAACGCGTACTGCCACATCAGCTGCATCAGCGACAGGGACGCATTATCCGGGCCGCCCTTCGTCAGCACCATCGGTTCATACATAATCTGGAACACGGAGATGATTTGCAGAATCAGCAGCGTACCCGCGAGCTTCTTGATGGCAGGAATCATGATGTGGATGATGCGCTGCCAGATGCCCGCGCCGTCAATCGCCGCCGCTTCGTACAGTTCCGGGCTGACGCTGGACATGCCCGCCATGTAAATCAGCGCCGTCGCGCCCGCGCCCTTCCACGTCGCAATCAGGATGATGATGGGGATGACCCACTCCGAGCGCGTCAGGTACGTCTGCGGCGCAATGCCCAAGTGGCTGAGCAGGATGTTCAGTACGCCGGACTTCTCGCCGGAGAAGAACGCCGACCAGAGGATGACGACCGCGAGGCCCGGCAGCATATTCGGCAGATACGCCACCGTGCGGAAGAAGCTCTTGCTCCGCACAGTCTCCCCAATCAGCAGCGCCAGCACCATCGGCAGGAAGAAGCCCAGCAGCAGCGACCAGAACGTGTACGAGAACGTGTTCGTCAGCGCCTGCAGGAAGTCATCTTTGCCCATGACGCTGATGTAATTTTTGAAGCCGATGAAGTTCACCAGTTCGATGTTGCGCGTCTTGTACAGGCTCATCACCACGCTCTCGAACAGCGGTTCCCAGACAAAGAACAGCATCAACACGAGGCTCGGCAGCATAATCAGCCAAGCATTGAGGTGGTCAACCGTCCGTGCGCGCAAGCCGACTTGCGCCCTTTTTCTGCTCATAGGCGTTCCTCCGCGAAGATTTGAGCGATTTTTGTGTAAAAGAAACCGGCATCGGTTCTCCTCCGCCGGTGTTCTTTTTTCCAATTAGAAATGAGGAATTAGCAATTAGCAATAATTTCCCGATGGCACCGCACTGCCCCGTCCGCATTGACTTTCGCTCGTCACCAACAAGGGTTAACCCAAAGTGCAGCGGTGCCGAAGGTTTCCAAAGGGCGATCGGAAAGCCCTTTGGTCGCCTCCGCAGAGGCGAAACCCTCTGCAACAAACAATGCAATGCCATGCAGAATCAGAAATTAATAATCATTGATTTCATCATCCAGATACTCCTGGAAGGAATCCTGCGCCTTCTGCAGCGCCTTGCGCACATCCGCGCCCTCGCGGGTGATAACGCGCTGAATTACAGCGGTCAGCTCGCGATACAGCTGCTGCGCAAAGACGGGTTCTTCCGAGCGCAGCGTAATCGTGCCCTGCGTGATGGAATCGAAGAAGTCGTTATACAAGCGCATATCGACATTGCAGTATTCGTCAATAATCGCCTGCTTCGCCGCGTTGTAGTCCGCATCGTTCCACGCGCTGATGGCGGGCAGAACCGGGGCGCCGCGGTCGCGCTTGGCAGCATAGTCCGCGCGCATCCCCTCGATAATCTGGTCATTCAGGTAGGGCATCTTGCCCAGCACGGTCAGGTATGCCATCAGCGCCGTCGCCTGATCATCGGTAATGTTCGGCGCGAACATGTAGCAGGTGCCGCCCGCCAGCGCATAGCGTCCCGCGTCGCCCGCCGGGAACGGAATCAGCGCGAAGTCCTCCACCGGCAGACCCTTGTTGGAGGTCGGCTGGTCAACCGAGTCATCCGCCGCGAAGTTCATCGCCGCTTCGCCCGTGCCCAGCAGAGAATGCGCGCCCGCCCAGTCGGTCGTGGTCGCGTCGGCATTGAGGATGTTGTACTTCCAGCGCAGGTCGCGGATGTACTCCATCGCCGCCACGCACTCGTCGGATGTGAAGTTGCACACCCAGCGGCCGTCTTCATCCTGATATTCCAGCGCGTTTTCGCCCACGCAGCCGAAATCCCACGCGATATTGGTGAACAGCCAGCCGCCATACGTCTCGCTCGCCGGGAATACCAGCCCCGCCTTGCCCGTCTTTTCGCGGATAATCTGACCGTATTCCGCCACTTCCTGCAAGGTCTTGGGGTAAATCGGCAGACCTTCCTCGTCCACCAGCCCCGCCTCGCGGAACAGGGCGACATTGATGTGCATACCCAGCACATAGCCGTCGCGCGGCAGACCGTAGATGCGGCCGTTCTCGTCGGACAGCATTTCGAGGTACGACGGGCTGAACTCATCCAGCACGCCCGCGCGCTCCAGCGCATCGGTCACGTCGCCGACAAGATGCTGGCTGATCAGCAGCTGCGGGTCGGTAAACGGCGGCTGGAAGATGCTCGGCGCCGTGCCGCCCTTCGCCATCGGAACGTAGCTGCTCAGGGTGTAGGAGTAGTAATCCGGCACCAGCGTCACGTTCGGGTACTGCTTCTTCATCGTTTCGCGGTAGCTCTCAAAGAGCGCCTTTTCCGCCTCCGCCGCCGTATCCGCGGGCCAGTTGCCCAGCGTAATCGTGCAGGTCAAGTCCGCATCAACGACCTCTTCCGCCATCGCCAGCGGCAGCGCGCCCAGCGTCAGGCACAGCACCAGCAGCATGGAAACCAATTTTTTCGACCCTCTCATGGGAAAACCTCCTTCACGAGTTCGTGGCGTATTTTTCGTTAGGTTTAACGCTCAACCTTGTCTCTATTATAGTGTATCAATCCCATTTTGTCAATCCTGTTTCGAGATTTTTTTGAAAAGAAAAGGGGCTGCTTCGGAGAAGTTGTGTCACCGAAGCAGCCAAAGGGATGTGTTATACTATTTCCAGATAAGAATGCGCCAAGATGCGCCGCGAATTTTTCATTCTGGCTAACGTGAATGGAACGCAGCGTAGCAGCGCTACGCTAAGTGGAATGAGCGGACGCCAGAAGGGAAAAGGCGCAAGCAGATGGCGCAGGTGAATCTGGAAATAGTATTATTTGCTTTCCTTGAAAACGACCATCAATCCCTGTGCATTTGCCCAGTCAATCACCTGCTGATTTTCCGCGTCGCAGAGAATCACCGGATGGCAGCCGCTGAAGGCATCATCCGCCAGCGTTTGCACACTGTTCGGGATAATGACCAGCCGCAGCAGCGTACAGTCTGCAAAGGCGCGCTTTCCAATCGCAGTAACGCCCTCCGGAATATTCACCTGCTGCACCTGCCACATGCCGACAAAGGCTTCTTCCTCAATGGTCTTCAAACTCGCAGGCAGCTGTAAAATATGATCCGATGCAATCCCATAGCCGTTGTCCAGCCATGTGCCGCAAATCTTGCAGACCGTGTCGCTTATCCGCCCGTCTTCCGTCGATGTTGCAAGCCGTACCGTCTCAATGTACGGCGTATGCGGTATGTCGATGCGGCTTGTAACGGAACTGTATTCCGATTCCACATAGTTGTCCGCTGTCTGCGCAATGTAGAGCGTGTATCCCAGGTCGCAGCGAAGCGCCGAAAGGTCAAGCGTAATTTCGCGTTTGCCGTCCGGGTAAAGTTCTGCACGATCCTCCACATAGAAGTGCGTTATAGGAGCACTCGATATGCCGTCTTGCGGCCAGAAAATCAAATCCAGCTGCGCATTCTCCGGGAAAATGTGCGAATCCGAAAGCGTCAGCGTCAGCTTGTTGTCCACCAGCTCCGAAACATCCAGGATGCGCGGCAGTTGACATTCCAGCACCAAGTCAAATTCCGTCGGTGCCAGCGTGTCAATGTACTGGCTCAGGGTCGGGGTGAAGGTCGCATGATAGACCTTTTTGCCAGTAATGGTTTGTTTCTTTTCTATATCTTCTCCCCTTTCTATGGTGAACAGCGCCACGTTTGCTTCTTCGGTGCCTTCCGTCAGCGTCAGCGTGCCATCCACATTCCAGTCGCACAGCACTGCCGTGTATTCCGGATCATCCAGCCGCACTTCCGCGCCATACGGATAGAGCGTCTGCGTATTCACCGTCACTTGCGCATACTCGCCCGTCAGGTCGTCACTGAGCCAGTAGCCGTTGTTTGTGCCGATAATGGTCGGCTCAAATTTGCCCTGCGCGTTCTGCCAGTCCAGCGTATCCATATGCCGCCCTGCGAAGTCCAGCACATACGCATAGCTCGTATCCATCAGCTCCTCAATCGGCTGAACTTCCGCATACACCAGCTTCTTGCCCTCTGTAAAGGACGCAGATGCCTGCGCCACAACCTCCGCCTCAACATTCTTGGAGTACGCCTGATAGAGGAAGGTCTGGTCGTAGTTGTCGCAGTCTTTCACTTTCGGATCATCCCCGAACGACAAGCGATACGTTTCTCGATTGAGCATGAAGTATCTCGCCTTTCCGAAATGCTCCACAAAGGCAGGATGCGTGAAATACCATTGCCCATCAATCTGAATCATATTCACGGCGTCGCCGTCAAAATACGAAACAAAGACTGAGGTTTGATTCCCAATTCCCGCGCCCTCAACGATGCCCTTCGCGTTGAAGTAGATACCATTGGTAACATTTGCCGCGTTCAGCAGTGCTTTGTATGCAAATGCCCAGCCCCAGCGCGTACCTTTACGCTGGACAAGCACCATTTTGCCGCTATATGTGTGCGGCAGCATGTCTGACAGCATTGTTTCGCTGAGCATCCAGTCTACCAGCGCTTCTGCTTTCTGATAGTCGGTCATGTCATCCGTAATCACCTGCGCGACAATTTTTGCTGCCAGCTGGTCAGCCGTGCCGAGGTATTCTGCCGGAATCGACTCATCCAAATGCACGGGAATCTGATGCGCCAGCGCGTACTGATGCGCCGCACTGCCCGACGGCGTGTAGAATTCCACAACCGCTTCGCTGAACGCATCCTCCGCAATGTCCGTAACCGATGCCGGAATTTCCAGCAGCAGCATCGCGTTTCCAAATGCATTTGCGCCGATGCGCTCCAAGCCATCCGGCAGCTTCAGCGCCGCCAGCGCAACATTGCCGTGGAATGCCTGTGTGCCAATGCTGCGCACACCCTGCGGGATGGTAAGCGTCTGTATCCGCGCGACCTGCGCAAACATCCCCTGCGGGATTTCCGTCAGTGATTTCGGCAAATGCACGGACAGAATGGCATAATTCATCCACATCGGATTGATGCCGATTTGCTTCACGGTATCCGGGAAATACATGGACGTAACGGACGTGGAAGCAAACGCATAATCCCCGACCGTTTCCAGCGAATCGCCCAGAGAGAAGGACGGAATTGCTTTGCAGACGTTGAATGCCCACTTGCCGATGTACTTCACATGCGGCAGAGAAACGCCCTTCTGCTCCGCCGACGGCGAAACGCGCTTCAGTTTCTTGCAGCCATCAAATGCATAGTCTGAAATTTCCGCCAAATTCGGCGAAATATTGATTTCCTCAATGTTTTCGCAGCTCGTGAAGGCATGTTCGCCAATGGACTGAATGAGCGCACCGCCGTTAATGGTTTGAAGCGCCTTGCAGCCGCAGAACGCACTGCTCTCGATGGTCGTAACAGTGCTGGCGAGCGTTGCTTCCGTCAGCTTCGGGCATTCCAAGAACGCGTCAGCACCAATCGTTTCAACGCCGGGGGCAATGGAGACCTTCTCCAAATTCTTGCAGTAAATGAATGCGCCGCCAAGGCGCTTCACATTACCTGGAATGGTAATCGAGGTCAGCCCGCTCTCACGGAACGCGGCATCCCCTATTTCCTCCAAACTTTCCGGCAGTTCCACCGATTGGAGCTTGGACGCTCCACAGAAAGCATTCGCGCCAATTTTCTTCAAGCCATCGGGGAGCGTCAGCGAACGGAGTTCTCCATTATAATAGAATGTCCAGTCCGCGATTTCGGTCACATTTGCCGGGATGACAACTTCAGCAATCGGAACTCCTCGGAATGCTTCTTCTCCGATCGTGGTCAGCGAATCCGGAAGATTGATTTCTTTCAGCGCATAGCAATGCGCAAACGCAAGTCCACCAATGTTCGTTACCCCATCCGGTAGATGAATACTTTCCAGCGACTTGCAGTTTGCAAATGCTTCATAGCCGATGCTCGTCACACTGTCCGGAATTTCAATAGTTTTCAGGGACGTACAGTCCTTAAAGCCATGCACGAACGTGATGTTCTTCGGCAAAACGACCGTAGTCAGGGACGTGCATTCCGTGAAGCATCCGCCTTCCATGCGGAAAACCTGCGGCGGCAGAATTACTGTCTCCAAATTTTCGCATCTTGCAAATGCCCACTCCATCAAGTCAAAGTCCGTCGATGTGATTTCCACAGACTTCAGCTGATGGCAATCAGTAAATGCAAAACTCCCAACGTGAAGACCCGGCTGCGAAAGTTTCAGCGATGTAATGCCGGAATTGTAGAATGCATTTCGTCCAATCAACTCTAATTTTTCCGGGAAGTTGATATCCGTTAGTGCTGTGCAGTTTTCAAAAGCATAAGAATCAATGACAGTGCAGCTTTCCGGCAGCGTGACACTCGTTAAACCTTTTCTGCTCTTGAACGCCCCTTCGCCAATCTTTGTGATGCCGTCACGAACAGTTACATGCCCTGTAATCGACGCATTCACAAATACGATGCTGTTTTCCTGTGTATCATATAAGATGCCATCTTCGGACACATAACGCACAGAGCCAAACGCAGTCGTTATCGTCTTCAAACTGCTCGGCCAACTGCCATGGATACTCTCCAGCTTAGCAGGCAAGTGTAGAGTTTCCAGTGAACGACATCCTTCCACAACGCCGTTCATCATGTGGGTTAAACCACTCGGCAAATTCACGGTGCGTAAAGAGTAGCAGGTTGCAAATGTTCCCGACATAAATGTGATGCCTTCAGGCACGGTTATTTCTGTTAAGCTATCGCAGGAGCGGAATGCGCTGTCGCCCAAGTACTTCAAGCCTTCCGGCAGTACCACATTTTCCAGTTGTGTACAATAGGCAAATGCCGCACCATCTATTGTTATCAAGCCTTCGGGGAAGTTTACCTCCTTTAATTCATTACAGAACTCAAATGCGTAGTTCCCAATTTTCTGCAAAGAATCCGGCAGTTGAACAGACGTTATCGCATGATTCTTAAACACATCGTCGGCAATGCGCACCGTGCCGTCGCGAATCACTACATCCCCCGACACATCCGGCAGGGCATAGCGCAGTGTTTGCGCAGGAATGTCGTAAAGCAGACCGTCCACTATCTCATAGTTTGGGTTTCCTTCGGCTACATACAGCGATGTCAGCGCTGAACAGTCTGTGATGAAAGAGCCTCCAAGGCTGGTTACATTGACCGGTATCGTCAGCGACGTCAAGCCAGAAGATTCAAACGCTCTCCAGCCAATCGTTGTCAGCGTATCCGGCAGTGTAATTTGCTTCAGCATGGTGCAGCTGCCAAAGGCCGATTGCCCAATTTCCACCACACTGCCAAGTGTAATCTCCTGCAAGTTTTCCTGTCCCCAGAAACCGTCATCCGAAATGATTTTCAAGCTCTGCGGCAGACTTACGCTCACAAGCGTGCGAATGTAGCCTTTCTCATAATCAAAATACGCTTTAAATGCCGAGTCCCCAATCACTTCAATCCCTTCGCTGACAACAACGTGCGTCAGAATCGGGCTGCGGAGGTTTTCAATCGCATAGACAGGGTATCCGTCAATCACTGCCGGAACAACCGTCTCCGGCAGCGTGCCCGTGTAGCCTGTAATATACGCTTTGTCCCCTTCAAGGCGATAGGTAAACGATGTGCTTTCACTGGCATAGCGCACCCCGTGTGCGCTCGCCCACAGCTGCGCCGGGCTGCCATCCTGCACAACAAGGCACAGGGCATCGTTCACCGCGTCAAACGCATGGTCGCCAATCGTCTCCACCTGCGTGCCAATGGTGATACTGCGCAGATTTTGGCAATAAGCAAACGCATAGTCTGCAATGGCAGTCACGTTTTCGTCAATCACCAAATCCGCTCCTGCGCGCCGTGCCGGATAGAGCAGCAGCGTTTTACCTGTCGCGTCCATCAGGATGCCGTCACAAACCTGCAAATACACACTTTCCGCTTCCACGCGCACTTCTTGCAGGTACTTGCAGTTTGCAAAGGCGTTTTCCGCAGTACCGACCACAGGCAGCCCGTTATGCACAGCCGGAAGCACCAGCAGAACCGTGTTTTCATCGCAGCCGCTGACAAGATAGCCATCCTGCGCGGCATTGAGCGTGTAGGAAATCTCCTGATCCGCCGCGGCAAAATTCACGCCCTGTGACGTGGCTGCTTTTTCAGCGGCAGACCCCTTCCAGCCGCGGATGGTCAGATTCTCGCAGTTCGCAAAAGCATCCGCCGCGATTTCCTCCACGTCCGGCCAGAGCAGGATGTCCGTCAGCGCACTGCATCCCTCAAAAGCGGCACTTTCAATGCGCCGCACCGTGCGCGGCAAAGTCACATTGGTTAGGCTTTCATTGCCGCTGAATGCCCTTGCGCCAATTTCCACAATGCCGTCCGGCAGTTCGATTTGGGTCAGCGCAGTGCAGTGTTCAAACGTATTCACCGGGATTTTCGTCAGCGCTGCCTCCCACTGAACTTCCCGCAGGGCGGCGCAGTTCATCCACGCGCCGTTGCCCAGCGTCGTGACGCTCTTGGGCAGCTTCAGCGTCTGAATCCCCGTATCAGAGAAAGCAGCTGAGCCAATCGTATTCAGATTTTCCGGCAAAACGATGTTTTCCAGCGTGCCAATGCCCGCAAACGCATACGCGCCGATTCTGGTCAGGCTCTCCGGGAAGATGATTTCCGTCAGGGCCGTATTTTCAAACGCATTTGCTTCTATGGTTTGCAGATACTTGCTCCATGTCACCGTTTTCAGCGACGTGCAGCCGCTGAACGCCGACGCAGAGACGGTATAGAGGCGCTCCGGCATCTGGAATTCCGTCAAGGAAACGTCATTCCGGAACGCCGCTGCACTCAGGCTCGTTACGCTGTCCGGAATATGCACGCTTTCCAGTGCCGTGCAGTTCTGGAACGCCTTTGTGCCGATGTTCGACAGCGAATCATCAAACGACAGCGATTGCACCGCCGTGCAGCCTTCAAATGCCGATTCGCCAACAGACGTCACGCCCGTGAACGCATTGGGCGAAACAAGCGACGTGCAGCCCTTGAAGAATCGGTCAGGAATCGCCGTCAGCGTACCTTCACCGAAATTCACCGTCTTCAAGCCCGTTGCATTTTCAAACATGCCTGCCTGATAATCGCAGAAAGTCGGCGAGAAAGTCAGCGTTTCCAGATAGCGCAGGTTTTTGAGTGCGCCATCATCAATCTGTGTCAGCGTTTCCGGCATGACAAAGCTTTGCTGCGGTGCGCTGGCAGCATAAGTCAGCAGCCGCGTGGCATCTGCCGTCATCAGTGCACCTTGCTGCACCTGAAAATGCGTGTTTCCCTCTGCCAGCTGGAAAGCCGTCAGCGCCGTGCAGTCACGGAATGCATCCGCGCCAATCAGGTTCAGCGACTTCGACAGCGGCATCGAAGTCAGCGCAACACAGCCGTCAAAGGCTTCCGCACCAATCATCGTAATATCGCCATCAATCTGAATGGATTCCAGTCTTTCGCAGCCCTGAAATGTGCGGTCAGGAATGACCGTCACACCAGCCGGAATTTCCAATGATTTTATTTTATAACAATACTGGAATGCGCCTTCCCCGATGGATTCGAGCTTTTCAGGCAGACGACCATCGCCCCACGCCTTCCCCATATTCCAGCATCCAGCAAACGCATATTTTCCGATTTTTGTCACATTTTTACCAACACACTGCTCAACTCTACCAATAGACTGCTCAGCACTGTATTTATTCACCTCTCCATAGCCCCAGCAGTTTGTAAAAGCATAGTCCGGAATCTCTGTCAACGAATCAGGAATTTCCAAGGAGTGCATTTGCAAACATGCCGCAAATACGCCCCCGCCCATTTTCGTCAGCTTCTGCGGCATCCGAACCGAATCAAGATAGGCGCTGCCTGCAAAGGCTTCCTTGCCAAAGGTGGTTACATTGTCCGGAATGTAAAATTCCTTGCCGATGCCCGACGGCATGTCATAAAACGCGCGGTCGCCGATCGTCGTAACCGGACACCCTTCAATTTCTTCTGGAATCAGCACTTTGCGGCGCAGAAGGTCTTTATTATATCCTGTAATCGTCGCTTCCCCATTCTGAATCTCATAGGTATAGTACTCTGCCGGGTCAGCAACAAGCACATATGCATATAAATATTCGTATTCATTTAAGCGCAATTGAATACGCACCATTTCATTGGCAGAGAGTGAAATGCTGCCTTTTCCATCCCATTCGACATGGATTCCCGTTGGCTCATAGGTATAGCTTTCCTTGCGACTCTCACCATATTCGCCATCATAGCCCGTAGTGCCACGACCATCCGTATAGCAGAAATACCACAGCCATTCCTCTTTTGTCACAACGTAATTTTCTGGAACATCGTAGGTAAAGTGGATTGTTTCCCCCGGCTGGGCAAAAATGACAGTCCGATCGTTCCAATCCATTTTCGCTTCCTTTGTCTCCGCGCAAGCAACTGTCGTTGCCAGTGCAAAAAGAAGCAAGAACAGTCCGAATGTGACCTTCCAACGTTTCATGTGCAATTCTCCTCCATCCGCTTTTTCCCTGTTGCAAACTGCCAGTTTTCCATATTTATTATACGCAGGTTTTCCCAGCTTGTCAACATGATTGGTAATCGTTTCTTGACAATTTCTTCTGAATATAGCATTAGCATCTTATTGATTTGACGGTGCATGACATAGCATTCGATTTAGTTTCTGTATTTTCCCTTAATTTTCTTGATTCTTCTATTGACTTTTTCTTGAAATTGCTGTATGCTGGAAATCGAGAAAGGGGTTGATACGCATGAAATCCAAGAAACTTTTGACGATTACGCTGACCAGTCTGCTGGTTGGAAGCTGTCTGGTCCTACCCGCACTGGCGGACAGCGCGGACGCTCCAAGCGGCGGAAATGTCGCGACTTACGAAATTTCCGCAAACGTAAAACGCATTGATGAATATGCGTTTGCAAACAGCACGAGCCTTGTCAGCGTGAAAATTCCTGATTCTGTAACTGCCATCGGGGATTACGCCTTCTCGGGCTGCACGAGCCTGAAAGAGATTACGATTCCCAGCAGCGTGACAAAAATCGGTGTGCACGCATTCGATGGATGCACGGCGCTGGTGAAGGTGGATGGGCTGGAGAATGTAACGAATCTCAGTGACTTCACGTTCTACAACTGCATTTCACTGCAAGATGTTGGAGACTTGACTTCTTTAACGAGCATTGGTGAGCGCGCTTTTGCAGGCTGCAAATCACTGGTGCAGCTCGGTGATATGCCCCATCTGAAAAGTATCGGCGCGTCTGCTTTTTCATACGCCATCAGTTGGGACGATGAACCGGAGCAGCATTATTACTGCGATTCACTGAAGCGTATTGGCGACATTTCTAATGTCGAACAAATCGGTGATTCAGCCTTTTTCAGCTGCGCGTCTTTAGCAGAAATCGGAAGTTTGCAGCATGTCACAACAATTGGAGATTGGGCTTTTGGGTATTGCACTTCACTCAAAGAAATCAGCAGCTTAGACAATATTAAAAAGATTGGCAGATGGGCTTTCTACGATTGTCAGTTGAATACGCTTGAAATCGGAGGAAATGACGTCCACATTGGGGCGGAAGCATTTTTCAGTTGCAATTCTCTTGCAAGCATCGAGGGCTTAAGCAACGTAACAAGCATCGGCAGCGGTGCTTTCGAGTCCTGCGCCATGACCACCATTAGCGGTCTAACGAACATTTCTGCCATTCCGGATAGCGCATTTGCCAGCTGTACCAATCTGCAAAGCGTAGAAGGTTTGGAGAATGTGACGAGCATTGGCGCATACGCATTCTCCAGATGCTATGCGTTGGAAACACTTGATAACACCGATAATGTAACCACTATTGGTGCTTACGCTTTCAGAGATTGCGAATTGCTCACATCCATGGAGCATTTGAGCAATGTAACAAGTATTGGCGATAGTGCTTTTGTAGGCTGCACCTCCTTGGTTCGGGTTGGTGATATGCCCCATTTGGAAAGCATCGGCGACTCTGCCTTTGGGGTTTCCAGCCGTTGGATTCCGGACGAAGGCATGTCAAAAGACTATGCCTGTGCGTCACTGGAAAGCATCGGAGATCTCAGCAGCGTTACTTCCATCGGCGAAAACGCCTTCTATCAGTGCACTTCGCTGAAAACCGTCGGCAGTCTCAGCAGCGTTACTTTCATCGGCGCAAATGCGTTCAAGCAGTGTACTTCCCTGCAAAGCGTCGGGGAACTCGGCAGTGTTACACGCATCGCGTATGGTGCCTTCTACGGCTGTGAATCGCTGACCAGCATTAGCGGCTTGGAAAAGCTGACCGTCTTGAATCGAGAGACATTCCGCAATTGCAAATCGCTGAAAACCGTTGGTGATTTAAGCAGTGTGACAAGCATCAGCGAGAAAGTGTTTGATGGCTGCACTGCGCTAACCACAGTTGGCGATTTAAGCAGCTTGAAGGTCGTTCCTGACAGGCTGTTCTTCTATACGTCAAATCTGGTTTCGGTTGGCGATTTGAGCAGCGCCACCAGCATTGGAGAGAGCGCATTCTCTGGCTGCCGCAAACTGACGAGCATCGGAGACATGTCCAATGTTCGTACCATCGGCGAGTCTGCATTTTCGTCCTGTAATGCGCTAACAAGCATCGGTTCCCTGCCCAATGTTCGCACCATTGGCAACTATGCGTTTTCTGGCTGCAAAACATTGACCAGCCTTGATGAGATGCCTATGCTGGATAGCATTGGCAGTAGTGCATTTTCGGGCTGCAGTATGCTGGCAAGTCTTGGTGAAATGCCCATACTAAAAAGCATTGGCAGTAGTGCATTTGAGAGTTGCAGCAAACTGACGAGCCTTGATGGAATGCCCATGCTGGATAGCATTGACACCGGTGCATTCGCTTACTGCACCACCTTAACCAACGTCGAAATTCTGGCAAATGTAACGACACTCGGAAGCCATACCTTCTACGGCTGCAAATCGCTAAAAACCATTGGTGATTTAAGCAAAGTTACAGTCATCGACTCCTCCACATTCGCTTCCTGCAGCGCATTAGAGAGCGTAGGCGATGTGAGCAGCGTAACTTCAATTGGTTATGCCGCATTTGAGGGTTGCTCTTCGCTTGTGCGTGTCGGCAACATGAGTAATGTCGAATCCATTGATTCTAACGGTTTTGCAAATTGCAGCGCCTTGGAACGCATTGATGAACTGGACAAGATCACCAGTATCGGTCAGTATGCATTTATGGGCTGTACTGCACTGAAGAGTATCGGTTCCCTGCACAACTTGAAAACTATCGGGCAAGGTGCTTTTAACGGCTGCAGTGCACTGGAGCATGTTGACGATTTGTACAGCTTGACGCGCTTGGAATCCGATGTTTTCTCACACTGTGTATCGTTAATCAGCGTTGACTTGTCTGACAAACTAACCGTCATTGGGAGTAGTGCATTCTTTGGCTGCAAAACGCTTGTCAGCATTGGTGATTTAAGCAATGTTGCAAGCATTGGAGGTTCTGTCTTTAGGGACTGCATCGCGCTGAAATCAATCGGCAATATGCCCAAATTGGAATCAATGGAGTCGGATTGTTTCATGGGCTGCACCGCACTGGAAACCGTCGGTAATTTAAGCAGCCTGAAGGAGATTCCATATGAGGCGTTTGATGGCTGCACCTCTTTGGTGAGCATCGGCGATTTGAGCAACGTAACCACTATCGGATCATACGGGTTCAACCAATGCAAAAAGCTGACCTCAATTCCGAATCTGGGCAGTTTGGAAAGCGTCAATCAATTTGCCTTCTCCGGATGCGAGTCGCTTGCATTTCTGGGTAATCTTCGCAATCTAACAAGTTTTGGCTATTCGCCTTTCATTAACAGTCCTTTCTATAACTGCCCAAACCTTGTCCTGGAAGTCCTGCCGGACTCCGCCGCTGAGCAGTACGCAAAGAGCTACAACATGCGGTACACCTACATTACGGAGTAATTCTCACATCACTTGGTTCTTCGCGGAATCTTGGGGCAACCAACAAGATTCCGTGAAGAGCCTCTTTTATCTTGCACCATTTCGTCCACATCCACATCCATGTTGATATGTGCCGTTGGATTTCGCAGAACTAAGAGGCATACCATTTCAACGGTATTCCCTTTGTCCCACAAAAGCTCCGTAACTTCCCCGCCATCCTTGAACACCGGAAAATTCAGACCAATCCGCTTTAGCGGATATTCAGACTCGTCATTCCTGTAAATTTCAATTTCCTTAATCAAGGCTGTGACCACATTTCTCTTTTCTTCGTCATTTATTATATTATAAACGCAGTCGAAATTCACCATGATTTTGTAAATATTCTCAAGAGTAATTGCCTGCTGCTTAATTGCATCTCGCCGAAGTCTGGCATCTTCGATTTTTTCCTCCAGCTCAACAATGACATCATATAGGGAATCTAACCGCAAGGTCATATCATGGAGCTTTCGTTCCCGGTATTTTGCATCAGCAGGGAGACTGTCAATTTCCCGTTCCAATCTTGTTTTATTCAGATCAACTTCCTTCAGCTTTGCCTGATAGCCCTCCAGTTCTTTATCCACAGCTTTCGTGTCAATCTGAACGCCAATCCGTTTTTTAATGGCCTGGGCATATTCCTCATTCCTTACGATCTCACGAATTGCCTCAATGACCATCGGTTCAATATCGGTCTTTTTCAGCATTGCCTTATATTCACAATGCTTACCTCGGACCATCCTATTCCGACTACATACATAATAGTATATTTCTTTGTAAGTGCCATCTTTATTTGTCCATGCGTGTTTATTCGTATACATGGGACTTCCACAAACCGGGCATTTCAGCAGACCGGATAACAAATGAACTCGATCCCGCCCAATTTTTGACGGTTGCTTTACTCCGGTTCTAAGACGCTTGGCATGAGCCTTTTCCCATACCTCCTCACTAACGATTCCTTTATG
>ERZ772818.2133-NODE-2133-length-15760-cov-5.951162_pt1 | contig 15760 bp, 9 predicted proteins | sample MGYA00580837_ERZ772818 | MGnify/ENA primary metagenome ERZ772818 (study PRJEB29015, sample SAMEA2737671) | human gut metagenome | biome: human gut; feature: human-associated habitat; material: faeces | place: China | collected 2012 ...
GCCCGAAAGGCGCAGATCGTCCGCGACGCGGCGGACGGTTCGCTGCAGACGACCGAGGTCGCACTGCCGGCGCCGGAACCTCTCAGCGTGCAGTTGCCGGAGAATGGGGGATTTATCGCCGTGCTCGAATAATCTTCCGGGAAGCGGGAATCTTTTATTTTTTGTAAACTGTAAAAAAATACTATTTTGCGTGAAAAAGCTGGAAATGATAAAACATGCCACGATAAAGGATCTCGCCCAAGCTCTGGGCATATCCAAATCCACTGTTTCACGCGCTTTGGCCGATCACTCCGACGTCAAGCCGGAGACCAAACGGCTGGTGCTCGAAATGGCCGAAAAGATGAACTACCGGCCTAATCCTTACGCCCAGAACCTGATACGGAGACGCTCGAAGGTCATCGGCGTCGTCGTACCCGAATTCGTCAATTCGTTTTTCCCGCGCATCATCATCCAGATACAGAAGGTCTTCGAGAAGGAGGGATTCAACGTCCTGATCACCCAGTCGGGCGAATCCGCAGAGATCGAGCTCAAGAATCTGCATCTGCTGGAAAACAGCATGGTGGAGGGCATCATCCTCTCCGTCACCGAGAAGGACCGCAACGACGAATATTACCGGAGACTGATCGACAACGGAATCCCGATCGTCTTCTTCAACCGTCCGAGCAACGAGGTCGAAGCCAGCAAAGTGGTCATCGACGATTTCCGGATGGCGTTCTTCGCCGTGGAGCACGTTCTCTACGCCAACGGGACAAAGCGCACCCGGCCGCTGCACCTGATGGGACCGAAAGGGATTTTCAACTCGGCCACACGCCACCAAGGTTACAAGCAGGCGCTCAGCAAACACGGCATCGCCCCCGCGCCCGATACCTTCGTCCAATGCAGGGACATCTCCCGCGAATGCGGCTTCGAGACCATGAACGCGATACTCGACGGCGACCGCATTCCCGACGCGGTGTTCTGTTTCAACGACCAACTCGCCATCGGGGCGCTCAAGGCGATCAAAAAACGGGGTTACCGCATTCCGGAACAGATCGCCGTGATGGGCTTCTCGGAGTCGCAGTCGGCCCTGCTGACCGAACCGCAGCTGAGTTCCGTGGCCCAGCCCCTCGACCTGATCGGCGAAACGGCGGCCAACCTGCTGCTGGAAAAGATCAAGAATCCCGACGCTCCGGACCGCACGGTGGTACTCGATGCACGGATCAACATCCGCGAATCCACCGACGTAAGGCCGCAGCAATAGCGGCACGCACATTCGGCGAAGCGGGAGAAGCATCCCCAGAATAGCAGAATCAGCCTCAATTCCGTCCTGAAAAAGTTTTTTCAGGGCGGTTTTCTTCCTTTTTGGGACTTTTTCGGGAACGCTCCCGGCCAATCAAACCGTTCCCGAAACCGTTCCCGCTAATTTATTTCACGACACGGGGGCCAAAAAATATTCATCCTGATAATTTTGCTTACAGGATCAGGCGATTTATCCGCCGCATGCAACCAACAAACAAACCCTAAAATATGAAAAAACTTCTTTACGCTTTTCTGATCGCCGCCGTCGCTGCCGTCCACTCCGGCTGCAAAGACGACGAGGAGACATTCGTCCATGTCGAGAAAGTAAGCATCGACGTTCGGGAACTGCACCTCAACCCCGGCAAGACGTACCAGCTTTCGGTCACGATCGAACCGGCGGACGCCACCAACCGGAGAATCGCTTGGTACAGCTCCAATACCAACGTGGCCACCGTCGACAAGAGCGGTCTGGTCACGGCGCTGGCTTTCGGCGAAGTGACGCTCACGGCCGAAGCCAACGACATGCACGTCAACGACGCGATCCGTCTCACGATCGACGACGTGGACAACAGCATTCCCATCGAAAGCCTGACGCTCGACGCCACGTCCAAGACATTCGACTTCGCGGCCGATCCGGGTGTCGGAGCCTTCCGGTTCGCCCCGGCGATCCTGCCGGAGAACGCCACGAACAAAAAGCTCAAGTGGACCTCCGACGATCCGCTCGTCGCCGGAATCGACGACGACGGAGTGCTGGTTCCCGTATCGCACGGCAAAACGACCATCCGCGTCTCGACCACCGACGGCGGAAATAAAACCGCCCGGTGCGAAGTGACCGTGATCGGCGTAAAGGACCGCAACTACGATTCGGCCGACGACTATTACAAGATCATCTACTTCCCCGTGAACATCACCGTCAAGGACGAGAACGGGCAGGAGACGGAACAGACATGGCTCGACCGCAATCTCGGCGCGAAGAGCATCGCCGCCGCATCCAACGACTATACGGCCTTCGGATCGCTCTTCCAGTGGTCGCGCAAAGCCGACGGACACGAAAAGACCAAATGGACATCGGCCACGGCAGGTTCGTTCGTCAACGCCCTCGCACCGCTGAACACCCCTACCGCCGACCGCCGGGAGTCGGGCCGGGAAGGTTTCATGCCGACCAACAAGGAACCCCACGACTGGGCGCGCGACGACACGTCGAACCGGGACGGACTCTGGGGCGGCCGCTTCGAGGACAAGACGTATGCGGCGCCGCTCGATGCCGCCACGCAGGACAACAACCCCTGCCCTCCGGGCTACCGCGTACCGACGGTGAACGAATTCATCGAAATGGCCAAAGCCGTCACCGGACTCGAAACGATGGTCTACGGCGACACCTCCTACAAGGTGACCGATCTGGCCGCCGTATTCGCCCGAAGCCCGCTCAAGATGCCGTGGGCAGGACAGGCCGTCGTCGGAGGGACCGTATCGGGAGGCCGCGGCGTCTACTGGACGAACATGCCCATCATCGCCGGCGCAGGCAACATCTTCACCAATGCGGCGCGTTTCATCATGCTCAACGGCACCAGCGTATACCTGAACAACTACCAGCGCACCAACGCCTACTCGGTGCGGTGCATCCGCCACACTCCGCTCGACAAGGCGTCCGCCGAAATGAGATAATTCCGTGTCCGGCATCTCCCGGAGCCGTCCCGGACACGGGCGGCTCCGGGGCAACGGACCCACGACATACCATCCAGTAAAAACCAACCCGAATATAACCATGAAGAAAAGTGTACTACTTTTACTATTATCGGCCCTGTTTACGTGCGGCAGCGTCTATGCCCAGCTTCGAGTAACGGGCACCGTGCTGGACGCCGCGACCGGCGAACCGATGGCCGGCGCGAGCGTGATCGAGCAGGGAACCACCAGCGGAACCACGACCGACACCCAAGGCCGCTTCGCCATAAGCGTCAAAAACCACCAGTCCGTCCTGACCTTCTCGTTTATCGGCATGGTGCCGCAGAACATCATGGTCGGCAGCAGCACCGATCTGCGGGTCGAGCTGCAGCAGGATGTGACCCAGATCGAGAACGTCGTCGTGCAGATCGGCTACGGCGACGCCCAGAAGAAAAACGTCGCCGGCTCGCTGGGCGTGCTGAGCACGTCCGAGATCACCAAATCAAAGGGCACGAGCTTTATGGATGCGCTCCAAGGCCGCATGGCAGGCGTGCAGGTCAGCTCCAGTTCGGGCGAACCCGGCGCGGGCATCGACATTACGATCCGCGGCGGCAACTCGATCAACGCAGGAACGCAGCCGCTGTATATCATCGACGACGTGCAGATCGACATCAACGCCGACGAAGTAGCCACGAGCAGCTACACTTCGGCCAACGTGCGCTACAATCCGCTGGCGGGCATCAACCCGTCGGACATCGAGTCGATCAGCGTCCTCAAGGATGCGTCGGCGACGGCCATTTACGGATCGCGCGGAGCCAACGGCGTCGTGATCATCACGACCAAAAGCGGGCGCGGCGAAAAGGCCTCCGTCGATTTCGACATGAGCGTCGGTCTGGCCCGGATGTCGAATACGATCGACGTGCTTCAGGGACAGGAGTTCGCGGACTACCGTTTCGCCAAGTTCCCGACCAGCGATGCGTGGGGTATCGACACCAACGGCGACGGTCTGCCCGACCGGGTGAGGGACTTCTCCGACTACCGCAGCCGCAACTGGCAGGAGGAGGTCATGCGCACGGGCATCATCCAGAGCTACAACATCGGCGTCGCTTCAGGCGGCAGCGCGAAGACCAAGGTGGCCGCTTCGGCAGGCTACCTCAATCAGGAGGGCATCGTCAAGAAGAACCAGATGGAACGTTTCACGGGTCGCATCCGTTTCGACAGCGACCTCAGCAAGCGGTTCACCATCGGCGGCACGATCAACTTCTCCCACATCGTGACCAAGGGAGCCGTCACCAATGCGGGCGCCAACTCGTACAACGGACTGGTGCAGAGCTTCGTCCTCTACAAGCCGATCTTCCTGAGCGAGGACGATGACGAAGCGTCCAACCCCGAAAACTACAATCTGACCAACCCCATCACCTTCATCAACGACTCCTACAAGGCTTCCACCCAGAACCGTACGATCGGAGACCTCTACCTCAAATACAAGATCCTCAAGAACCTGACGCTGCGTATCAGTGGCGGCGGCACGATCCTGAATTCGAAGACCGAGGAGTGGTATCCCTCGACGACATCGTGGGGGTACTCCAAGAACGGCATGGCCGTCGTCGCGGAGAGCGGCGCCGAATCGTGGCAGACCTCCAACACGCTGACCTACGCCATCTCGCGCGGCAAGCACTATTTCAACGCCGTACTGGGATTCGAACTGCGCGGCTACACCGCCACGCGTCTCAGCACCCGCGCCGAAGGATTCGAAAACCAGAGCTTCAACGGGGCGTTCGACATCGGTCAGGGTTCCGTATTCCCCGAAAACGTACAGACCAACCGCGAACGCAACACCTCCGAATCGGAATTCCTGCGCCTGAATTACACCCTTGCCGAAAAGTATATCTTCACGGCTTCGATCCGCCGCGACGGTTCGTCCAAATTCGGCAAGAACAACAAGTACGGCTACTTCCCCTCGGCCGCCTTCGCATGGAGCATCGGCAAGGAGGAGTTCATGAAGCAGCAGAAGATTTTCAGCGACATGAAACTGCGGCTCAGCTACGGCGTGACGGGTAACGACCGCATTCCGGCCTATCAGTCGCTGAGCCGTACCGACAAGACCTACTATTCGGGCGACAACAACTCCGTGCAGCTGGGCCTGTCGCCTTCGGAGATATCGAATCCCGACCTCAAGTGGGAGACGACCTACCAGCTCAACGGAGGTCTGGACATCAGCATGTTCCGCAACCGTCTGAGCATCGAGGCCGACGTTTACTACAAAAAGACCAAGGACATGCTCCTGCATGCCGACGTTCCCAGCCAGATCGGCTCCTACCGTCAGTGGCAGAACATCGGGCAGGTGGACAACAAGGGTTTCGAACTTACGATCAATACGGTCAATATCCAGAAACGCAACTTCACATGGTCTACGAGCCTGAACTTCAACCTCAACCGCAACAAGGTCGTATCGCTGGGCGACGTCAGCTCGATCCCGGTCAAGGTCGCCGGCGGACACATCACCGAAGTAGGCCGCGTCATGGTGGGACACCCGATCGGTTCGGGCTGGGGATACGTCTTCGACGGCATTTACCAGCAATCCGACTTCGACGAGCAGGGCAACCTGAAAGAGGGCGTGCCGTCGTTCGCGGGAATCACCGTGAAGCCGGGCGACATGAAGTTCAAGGACATCGCGGGCAACGACAACGTCATCGACCCGAACAACGACAAAACGGTCATTGCGAACAGCGACCCGAAGCACTTCGGCGGCATGACCAACAGCTTTACGTTCAAGAATTTCGACCTCAGCTTCATGTTCCAGTGGTCCTACGGCAACGACATCATCAACATCGGCCGCTACCGCTACGAGGGTTTCGTGGGCTACAACAACGTCTCGACGGACTACTGGCGCAACCGCTGGACGGAGGAGCGTCCGGGCAACAGGTATCCGTCGCTCAACGGCGAGGGCAAGACCGAAATGTCGAGCTACTACGTCGAGGACGGCTCCTACCTCCGCCTGAAAAACCTGACGGTGGGCTATACGCTGCCCACGCACATCACGCGCAAAATAGGACTCTCCCACCTGCGGGTCTACGTCACGGCCGAAAACCTCTTCACCTGCACGGGCTATTCGGGCTATGACCCGGAAGTGTCGTTCTGGAACCGCCTGATTCCCGGACTGGACTACACCAACTACCCGCGCGCACGGTCCGTATTCTTCGGATTTTCAATCAAATACTAAAACAGCGATATGAATATGAAAACGTTCTATTCGAAAGCACTAAAATACACGGCTGCGCTCCTGCTCTGCACGGCGACGGCGGGCTGCACCAGTTTCCTCGACGAGAAGACCTATTCGTTCGTTTCGGGCGACGACCTCTACACCACCGCCGCGAATGCGGAACTGGCCCTCACGGGCGTATACGACATACTCAACGCAGGTGCGATTCAGGGAACCGGCAACCAACCCCTCTGGGGACGCGGCATGCACTACCTGATGATGCTCGGCGACGAGATCGCCCCCAACGGCATCAGCGACCCGCACCATCAGATCATCGCCAGCTGCGGTTACAACGAAGAGGCCGATTTCGTCTCGATGGCATGGTTCGGACTCTTCGTCGGCATCGACCGAGCCAACCACATCATCCAGAAAGTGCCGGCCATCGACATGGATCCCAAACGCCGCGACGAGATCGTCAACGAAGCGAAGCTGCTGCGCGGCCTTTACCGGCTCTATCAGGCGTGGCTCTGGGGCGAAGTGCCCCTGCCCAATACGCCCAACTCGTCGGCCGAGGCTCCGCGCGAACCGCTCGACAAGGTTTACGCCTGCATCGAGGAAGACCTCGACAAAGCCTACAAGGAGCTTCCCGACCGCAATTCGAACGTAAACGGCCGCGTCAACAAATGGACCGCGGGCGGCTATCTGCTCAAGATGTATACCTATCTGGCCTCCTGCAAGGAGAACCGCGTAGGGCAGGAACTCGGCTCGCCGACCAACAGTTTCGACTGGGTCGATGCCGAAGCGTGCTGGCAGAAAGCCGCGGCCATCGCCGAAGATATTTACGCACACAGCGGCTACAAGCTCATCAAGCCCTACCACTACAACTTTCTGGCCGACACCAAAAGCAGTCAGAAAGAGGAGTGCATGATGGTCGTACAGACCGGAGCGGGCGGCTCGAACGAATATTTCCTCTTCGCCTACTGGGCCGGGCCGCAGGGCAACGTCGGTACCAACGGAGGCGGTTACGGCTGGATACGCCCGACGGGCGAGCTGTCGGACAAATACGTGACCGAGGACAGCCGCATGGGCTGGAACCTCTGCGGCAGTCTGGGCAACAACGTCACCGACTACACGACGATCAACGGAGCCAAATATTTCAGTCCCGTGGCGCTTTACGCATCGGGCGCCAACCTCTGCCACGGCAAATTCCGCCAATCGGACCCCGCGGCCAGAACGTCGCAGGGCATTCCGACGTGGGCAAGCAACATCGACTTCCCGATGCTCCGCTTCGCCGACATCGTTCTGCTGTACGCCGAAGCGCTTTACAAGACGGGCGACGAATCCCTTGCGCGCGAACTGGTCGAGGAGGTGCGCGAACGCGCCTGCACCGATACGGACGGCAAACTGGACGAATCGGCGCTCAACGCCATGAATTCGGCCTACTACAAGACCGACTTCATGGAAGAGCTGCTCGACGAACGTTCGCGCGAACTCTGCGTCGAGGGGTGGCGACGCATCGACCTGATCCGCACGGGCAAAATGACGGAGGTCATCGGCAACATGAAAACCGTCAACGACGCCGGCAACAAATACTACTACTTCGCCCCGCAGATGGAGCCGATCAAGAACAATTACAAACCGTACAAGATCTGGATGCCGGTGCCCAAGCGCGAACGCGAAGTGAACAAAAACCTGAGCCAGAATCCGGGGTACACGCAGACGATCTGACGATTCCTGCGGACGAACTCCGACAACGAACCCTGTTGAGATGAAAAAACTGACTGTTTTCTGTGCCGCCGCATGTCTCGCGGCATCCGCGGCGGCGCAGAATCATCCCGATCTTCACGAGGTCCTCGACCGGCAGAAAGGCCGGAACCTCATCGAAATACCCAAAGGCACCTACACGCTCGACGTGCGCAGCAACGGGCCGTACAAGTTCCACAACCTGACCGACGTCCACATCAACGGCAACGGATCGACGGTCATCTGCAACAATCAGGAGCAGGCGTTCAGCTTTTACAACTGCGTGCGGGTGGAGCTGCGCGACCTGACCATCGACTACGATCCGCTCTGCTTTACGCAGGGCGAGATTACGGCCGTAGCCGAAGACGGAAGCTGGTTCGACGTCCGGATCGACGAGGGGTATCCCGTAACCGGTCTGGCCGCCAACCGCGTGCAGTTCTACGATCCGCAGACACGCCTGCTCAAGCGCAACAGCATCACCACCTACACGAGCAACTACTCCGCACTCAAACAGCTCGGTCACAACCTCTTCCGGGCCGTCAAGAACGGAACGTGGAGCGCAGGCGAGCAGGTCGGGGATCTGGTGGTCATGGACGTCAAGACCGACAAGCCGAACGCCGGCGTCCATACCGTCATGCTCAACAAGTGCTACAACACCAAACTCGAAAACGTCACGGTATACGGGTCCAACACCTTCTCGTTTTTCGAGAAGGAGGGCTACGCCAACGAGTACAGAAACTGCGTCGTAGACCGAGGCCCCATGCCGCAGGGCATCAGGCCCCGCCTGCGTTCGGGCAACGCCGACGGCATCCACAGCAGTCAGGCACGGAAAGGCCCGACCGTCACGGGGTGCAAGGTAGGCCACAACGGCGACGACTGCATCATCGTCTGCGGACGCTCGTTCCCGGTCGGATCGGCCGACGCCGCGAAGGGTACGATCGACTTGGTGACGCGCGAAACCCACCCCGTATTCCGGCGCGGCGACAGACTGGTCGTGGTCGGTTACGACGGGAAACGCAAAGGCGAACTCCGGCTGGTTTCAGTCAGCCGCTTCGACCCGACCGAAGAGCAGCGCAACGCCGTGACGACGGGTTATCCCTCGCTGCTGTCAAAAGCCTCCTACAAGCTCGGATTCCGGCTCAAGGTGAAGCAGATGCCGTTCGAAATCGGCCCCGGCGACGTGGTTTTCAACGCCGACGCCGTCGGCAGCGGATTCCTCGTCAAAGACAACGAAGTGGGTCACGTACGCTCGCGCGGAATCCTGATCAAGGGCATCGACGGAGTGGTGGCGTCGAACAGGATAACCGGATGCGCCATGCAGGGAATCCTCATGTCGCCCGAAATCGAATGGATGGGAGGCGGCTTCTCCTCGAACGTGCAGATCGTCGGCAATACGATCGAGGAGTGCATGTTCGAACGCGGCAATCCGCGCATACCTCCCGGAGCGCTGTCGCTCTTCTACATCACGGGCGACGCGAAGGTCGCGGAACCGGGCGCATTCATAAACATCACCGTCCAGAAGAACAAGGTGACCGGCTGCCCCTGCCCGGCAATCGCAGTCACGTCGGTGGACGGACTGAAAATGTCGGACAACGAGGTCGAAAACTCAAAAGAGGTGACGCGCAGCCACGGAGAACGGTACGGCGCCGACACGGGTGCGCCGGTCTGGGAAAAGAACAACATAAAGAAATAGCCATGCGCATGAAACCACGCTTGGGAACGGTCATACTCCTCGTGAGTATGGTCTGCGGTACGGCATCCGCCCGAACCGGAGTAATCGATATCGCGGACTACAAAGGCAGGTACGACACGCAGGACATGACTCCGTTCGTCTACACCCTGCTCGAAAGCATCCCGGCAGACAAGCCGGTAAAACTGGTATTTCCCGAAGGCACCTACCATTTCCGGCCGGAATTCGCCGCCGGAAAATACCACTGCATCACCAACCACGACAACGGATACCGCCATTTCGCATTCCCGCTGACGGGACGGCGGAACATCGAGATCGACGGCGGCGGCTCGGAATTCATTTTCCACGGCCGGATCATCCCGTTTCTGATCGAGGATTCGCACGGCGTGACGCTGCGCAATTTCACCGTAGACTGGGAGGTTCCCTTCACGCTGGAGGCGAAGGTGACGACCGCGGATGCGGAGACGCAGCGTGTCGAGATCGAGATTCCGGACGAGTTCGGCCATGCGGTCGAAAACGGCAAGCTCATCATGCGGGCAGAAGGCTGGGAAGAGCGTATTCCGGGCGAGAACATCGTTTTCGATCCCCGCACCATGGCCACCGCCTACCGCAGCGACGATTACTACATCCCCAAGCCGGACAACTTCGACATACGGGTTACGCCGACGGCTCCCGGCCGCTATGAACTCCACACCCGGTTCGTGCGCGCCCTGCCGCCCGTCGGAACGATCCTGACGTTCAAAGGCGTCTTTACCCAGAACCGGCATTCGCCCGCCATCCACGCGACTGCGTCGTCCGGCGTTCTGGTCGAGGATGTCACCATCCACCACTGCGGCGGCATGGGGCTGATCGCCGAAAAGGCCGACAACGTAACCGTCCGCAGGCTGCAGGTGGTCCTGCGGAAGGGAAGCCCCCGGATGATAACGACCACGGCGGACGCCACCCACTTCTGCAACTGCCGGGGAACCGTCCTGATCGAAGAGTGCGTTTTCGAGAACATGCTCGACGATGCGACCAACGTACACGGCTCCTACGTCCGCGTGACCGGCATCACGGCGCCCGATCAGGTCATCGCCCGCATCAACCACCCCCAGCAGGCCGGGTATGAGTTTGCCGGAAAGGGCGACGAAATCGACGTCGTGGACGCGGAGACCCTGCTTGCGAAACACACCCTGCGGGTGAAAAAATCGGAACGCATCAACGCCCATTACATCCGGCTGACGTTCACCGCTCCCGTCGAAGGCCGACTCACGGTCGGCGACGGGCTGGAAAACATGTCGTGGTACCCGGAACTGATCTTCCGGAACAACGTCGTGCGCAACAACCGGGCGAGAAGCATTCTGGTCAGCACGCCCCGGAAAGTCGTCGTCGAGGGCAACACCTTCTCGTCCATGATGTCCGCCATTCTGTTCGAGGGGGACATGGACCACTGGTACGAATCGGGAGCCGTGCGCGACGTGACGATCCGCAACAACAGGTTTCTCGACGGCACATACGGCGGCGCCGATTTCCCGACGATCTTCATCAACCCGCACCAGAAAAAAGAGGTTCCGGGCCATCCCTACGAACGCAACATCACCATCGAAGGCAATCTGTTCCGGACCTTCAACGAGCAGCTGCTCCGGGCGAAATCCGTCGGAGGACTGATTTTCAGAGACAACACCATCGAATTATCGGAGAAGTACAAGCCTTACAACGACCTCCCGACGATCGACATCCGCAGCTCGCAGCAGGTCGTCATCAAAAACAACCGCTACAAGAAGCCGGGGAAAATCAGCATCGTCCGGAAATAACGGTCAGCGAAACAGTCAGCGAAAACAGGCGTCCCTGCAAAGGGGACGCCTGTTGTTTTTCGGTTCCGGCGGATCAGCGCGAAAGTGATTCGCCGCCCCTGCCGGGAGCGAAACGATTCAGAACGACATCGGTGCCTTGATCGCCGGCCACGGATCGTAGCCTTCGAGCGTGAAATCCCCGTAGCGGAAGTCGAAGAGCGACTTCACGGAAGGATTGAGCCGCATTACGGGCAGCGGACGGGGTTCGCGCGCAAGCTGCTCGTCCACCTGCTCCAGATGGTTCAGATAGAGGTGCGTGTCGCCGAGCGTATGGACGAATTCGCCGGGCTGCAGGCCGCAGACCTGCGCCGTCATCAACGTCAGCAGGGCATAGGAGGCGATATTGAACGGCACGCCCAGAAACGTATCGGCACTGCGCTGGTAAAGCTGGCACGAGAGTTTTCCTTCGGCCACGTAGAACTGGAACAGCACATGGCACGGCGGCAGGGCCATATCCTCCACCTCGGCGACGTTCCATGCGGAGACGAGAATGCGCCGCGATTCGGGATTGCTCCTGATAAGCCCGACCGCCTGCGCGATCTGATCGACGACGGTGCCGTCGGGCTTGGGCCAGCTGCGCCACTGATAGCCGTAAACGTGGTTCAGATCGCCGAATTTATACCCTTCGACCGGCGATTCGACTCCCTCCTGCGCCGCCCGCAGAAACGTGTCGCGGTCGACAGGCAACACGCCGTGGCGCACGCAAAGCTCGTTGTAATAGCGGAATGCGTCGTTATCCCAGATATGCACCCTGTTGTCCACGAGGTATTTTATATTGGTATCGCCGGCCAAGAACCAGAGCAGTTCGTGGATCACGCCCTTCAGAAATACTTTTTTGGTCGTCAGCAGAGGAAAGCCCTCCGCCAGATCGAAGCGCATCTGATGTCCGAAGACGCCTTTGGTACCGGTGCCGGTACGGTCGCCGCGCACGACGCCTTCGGTCTTGATCCTGCGCAGCAGATCGAGGTATTGTTTCATCGTTCTTCTTTAATAGACATTTTTTTCCGCTCAAATAGACATTTCTTCCGCGCGGAGCAGCGGGCCGCCCCGCGCCCCCGCACTAACGGAACGCTTCGAGCCTCCTCAACGTCATTTCGCCCGACGCGTCCAAAACGGCATAAGAGGGATACTGTTCCCAGCAGCCGAGGTTTATCACATGCAGATTCCCCTCGCGGAAGTCGCGCGGGAAGTGCATATGCCCGAAAACGAAATGATCGACATCGTGCCCGGCGGCATATTCGCGGGCGTATTGGATCAGCGGCTCGGTAAGCGAGACGTCGAGGGTGTCGGCGGCGTGCGACTTGCGCGACTTGCCGCTCCACCAATGGCCGAAGCGCATCGCCCAGTCGGGATGCAGCAGCCACGAAAAGAGCCAGCGCAGCGTCCGCGAACGAAATACGGTGTTGAGCAGTTTGAGCACCGGCTGTCCGTCGATCTTCATGTTGTCGCCGTGGGCGATAAAGAGATGTTTGCCGTTCAGGCAGAACCGCTGCGGCGAAGTGTAGATTTCGACACCGCATTCGCGGGCGAGGTAGTCGCCGACCCACATATCATGGTTTCCGGTAAAAAAGACGACCCGCACGCCCCGGTCGGTCAGCTCGGCCAGCTTGCCCAGCGTCCGCACGAAGCCCTTCGGCACGACCTCGCGGTATTCGAACCAGAAGTCGAAAAGGTCGCCGACCAGAAATATCGACTCCGCATCCTTCGCCGCATCGTCGAGCCAAGCCACGAAACGGCGTTCGGTTTCCCCGGCGAACGCCTCGCCGCCTGCGCCCAGATGGATGTCGGATGCGAAATAATGGTTCATAAATCGTTCTAAACAATTGACCGAATCCCCGTTGCCGGGGACTCGCACGGCAAAACGCCGCATTTTCCGAGGTTTGTCCGAGCGCAGCCGGAAAGCATCCGGGATTCGGACACGCCCCTATTTCGTCAGTTCGTCGAGCTTCCGCTCAAGACTCTTGCCGTAAATATCCTTGGCCACGATCGTGCCCTCCCGGTCGATCAGGAAATTGGCCGGAAGTTTCTGCACGTTGTAGAGCCGGGGCGCCGTCGAAGCCTGACCGCGCAGATCGCTCACCGAGATCCAAGGCAGCTGCTGTTCCTGCACGGCGGTGATCCAAAGGGGTTTCGACGAATCGACGGCCACCTGATAGACCTCGAACGGCGTCGGAGCGTCGGCGTATTTCTTGTAGACCTCCTTCAGCTCGGCATTGAGCGTATTGCTGTTGCCCAGTTCGGCCGACCAGAAGTCCAGCAGCACGACCTTGCCCGTCAGCGACGAGAGCCGCACCTTCTTGCCGTAAATGTCCGAGAGTTCCAGATCGGGATACCCCGCTTCGGAGATGCGCGACGTCAGGCTGATGCGGGCGTCCATGCGCGTAATCTCGGCCAGCAGCGACTGCAGGTAAGGCGAATCGGGATAGGATTGTTCGAGCGCTTCGGCCACCGTGCGGTAATAGACCACATCGCTGTCACCGTTGAACAGATAGGTGTCGCCCGGCAACCGCTGGTACAGGGCGTAAACCGCCGCCAGCGAAGACTTGTTTTCGATGATGAAGCGCAGCTGTTCGCGGCGGATGCGGTAGTATTCGTCGGTATACTCCTTCACCAGCGTCTTGCGCTCCTCTTCGGAGAGGTTCGTCCGGGCGAACTGGCCGGCGATGTTGTCGAGCCGCTGGGCGCCGCCGACGAAAGCCTGATAGAACTGCCGCAGCAGCTCGGTCTCCTTCGACCCTTCGACCGTATAGTTGCGGATGAAACTGCCCACGGAATTCACGGACAAGCGGTCGCCGCCCGCCAGAAAAAGCGGAATACGTTCGCCGTTGTAAATTATATTGTAAAGCGAAAGCGTCCGGGTCACGCCCTTCAGCTCGAAACGGTAATTACCCTCCTTGTCGAGCACGGCCGAGTCGATGACCGACTGCGACAGGGGAGACACCTGCTCCAAGTAAACATTTTTGGCGTCGTTGCCGACGATGCGGCCCGAAATCTTCACCTTCGACGACTGGCAGGCACACAACATGACGGCCGCGGTCAGGGAGACGAAAAGCGTTTGTGTGTTCATTAATCTCACGTTTCTGCAGTAAAATGCTCACAAATATAGCAAATTTCCGAAAATACGCACCTCTTATTTCGACGAATTGCGGTGCGGACCGTTGTTTTTCGAAAAATTGCGGTTGTGCTGCTGATTGCGGTTTTTCTGCTGACGCTGCTGATTGCGCTGCTGGGGACCTTTCTGGGGACGTGCCGTAAAGTGCTGTTTATAGTCGCTTCGGAGATTGTTTAAAGCAACTTCATCTATTTCGATAGCACCCCCGGACATGCGTTTGATGTCTTTAACGATCACTTCGTTGTTGGGATGCTCCTGATTGTATTCGTAGCTCTTCGAACGCATGTACCGGGCCAGATTGTCCACCGTGCGCGACACCTCCCTGCGGTCCTTGTCGCCGCCCAGACTCCCGATCATCCGCTCGACGTATTTGCCGTAGTGCTTGAAGGCGATGCGTCCCTGCGAATAGGCCATGCGGCGCGGCGCGATAGTCAGTTCCTGACGGGTCGGCTGCGGATAGGGCGAATCCACATCGAGCTGGAAATCAGACATGATAAAGAGGTGATCCCACAGCTTATGGGTGAAATCGGCGGTATCGCGCAGCAGCGGGTTGAGATTGCCCATCACGGCGATCACGGCACGGGCCTGACGGTTGCGCTCGCGGCGGTCCTCGATCAGCTGCAGCGAGTCGATCATCTCCTGAATATGCCGTCCGTATTCGGGCAGGTACAACTTGCGTCGTGTGTAATTGTAATTCTTTTTCATATTGTAATTGTGGTCCTCGGCACTGTTGCAAAACGGCCGCCGGAGCGTCCGGCGGGGTTGTCGCGATGGACCGATTCAAGACGTTTTATCCGACTCTCCACCCTGTTCGGCAAGGCCCCTCAAGATTGGTTTTGCACCGCAGAAAGTCATAACTTTGGGACAAAAGTAGGTAAAATTTCAGTAAAAACAAGCTATGGCAAAGGTTTTAATTCTGGACCAATCAAAAAGTATGCGAAACACGCTCCGCGAGCGTCTCGAATTCGAAGGCTTCTCGACCGAAGCCGCCGAAGATGAGGAGGCTGCATCGACGATGTGCGAGAAAATACCGTTCGACGTCATCCTTTCGGACCGGGGCTGCAAGATTCCCGACGCCGGAATCCCGTTCATCGTTCTTTCGGCGGAAGCGTCGATCGACTCGGCGGTCGAAGCCGTACGCAACGGTGCGCAGGATTACCTCACCAAGCCCATCGACATGAACCGCCTGCTGCAGTCCATACACCGCACCATCGGCACTTTGTCGCCAATGATGCCTTCCA
>ERZ772818.2139-NODE-2139-length-15743-cov-3.310556_pt1 | contig 15743 bp, 9 predicted proteins | sample MGYA00580837_ERZ772818 | MGnify/ENA primary metagenome ERZ772818 (study PRJEB29015, sample SAMEA2737671) | human gut metagenome | biome: human gut; feature: human-associated habitat; material: faeces | place: China | collected 2012 ...
TCGAGAATCCCCATGCCGGCGAGCCGGGGTCCAAGGGCGTGCCGCAGGGGCGCTATATGCTCGACCATATCCGTAAGGTTTGCTGGGCCTTTATTGCCTGGGCGCCAGTTTCTGCGAACCGCCTGTAGCCCAATTGCACCCGCACCGCTTGCCTGCTTGCAGCCCGCGCCGTCCGCCAGTTCGGCATCCGCATTCTTTGCGAACTGGGCAAACGTACTCCACACCGCGCCGTTCCTGCGCTATCGTGGGACAGCTCACGTAGATTAAGGCCCCGTCGCGGGGCGCCCCATACATAGAAAGCGAGAACCCATGGCACTGACAGGAGCCCAGGTCAAGCAGCTTCGCAGCATGGCCCATCACCTCAACCCCGCCATCATCATCGGCAAGTCCGATATCAACGAGGGCACCGTCGAGCAGACGGTCGCCTATCTGGAGAAGCATGAGCTCGTTAAGTGCTCTGTGCTGGACGGCTCCAGCCTTTCTGCCCGCGAGGCCGCCGAGGAGCTTGCCGAGCGCTGCCACGCCGAGGTCGTCCAGGTCATCGGCCGCAAGTTCTCGCTGTATCGCGAGTCCTCGCGCAAGGATATCGAGAAGATCGTCGACATCCAGTTGGGTATCGTGCGGCGCATGTTGGCCGAGAACGGTCTGGAACTGAACTATACGCCGGCGGCGCGGGCGTGGATCGCCGAAGCGGGTTACGATCCGATGTACGGCGCACGACCCGTCAAGCGGACGATCCAGCGCGAAGTCGTCAACGACCTTTCGAAGCGGATTCTGGCGGGCGAGGTCGACCGCTCGCGCCCGATCTCGATCGACGTCGAAGTCGTCTTATGGCGATTTCATCGCTTTAAGTGATGTTTGTGACGCAGCAACCGCCCGTTTTATTAATCGGGAAGTATCAGACGGCGTTATTGCTCCGGGATATACGGATGAGGCGCTCGAAATCCTGAAAAATAAGCGTAAAGGTACTTATAATGTAATTAAAATCGATCCGGATTATAGACCAGCTCCGATTGAGCGCAAAGATGTGTTTGGAATAACTTTTGAACAGGGCCGTAATGAAATAAAGCTGAATGGCGATGAGCTGTTTGCTAATATTCCTACTCAAAACAAGAGTTTTCCGGATGCTGCAAAGCGTGATTTGATGATAGCTCTTATTACTTTAAAGTATACACAGTCCAACTCCGTATGTTATGTGAAGGATGGACAGGCAATCGGTATCGGGGCAGGGCAGCAAAGCCGTATCCACTGTACTCGTCTGGCCGGAAATAAGGCAGATATTTGGTATCTTCGTCAGCACCCGAAAGTTCTGAACTTACCTTGGGTAGAAAAAATCCGTCGTGCCGACCGTGATAATACAATTGATATTTATATTAGTGACGATCATGAAGATGTGTTGGCTGATGGCATTTGGCAACAGTTCTTTACAGAGAAGCCGGAAGTACTGACCCGCGAAGAAAAACGTGAATGGCTGGATACATTGAGAGGAGTATCTCTTGGTTCAGATGCCTTTTTCCCATTTGGCGATAATATTGAGCGTGCTCATAAGACTGGTGTGGAATATATAGCCCAGGCAGGTGGTTCGGTGCGTGATGACCATGTAATTGAAACCTGTGATAAATATGGCATTGCCATGGCATTCACTGGTATCCGTTTATTCCATCATTAATAGAACCTGAATACAGATAAACAAGAGAGGCTGTGTTAATTGCTAACACAGCCTCTCTTAGTATACGGGCCTCATTTATTCGGCGCTACGGATAGAGTCGTCGATAACTTTAATTTTCTGTTTTACTAACTCGATATCTGCTTTCAGTTTTTCTACTTTGCGATTTAGCTCCGTCAGCAGGCTGTTGCCCTTCTTGGAAGAAGCCGTCAGGAAACCGAGATTGTTCTCGTAGGTCTGCAATTCGTTTCTCATGGCATCTGCTGCACGTACCAGTTTCTCACGTTCACGATAGAGCGACTGCGGACTACCTTCCTGGATGTTACTGATATTGGACTTGAAGTTACTCAGTTTCTTATTGGCAGCGCTGATATTGAAATGGTCGAACAACTTATCCACTTGTCCGTGGTATTGCTTGTACAAACGGTCTTTTTCCTTGAAAGGTACATGACCGATGCTGTTCCATTCCTTCATTAATTCACGTACCAACTGTGTGGCTTCATTCGTATCCATATTCTCATCAATAGCACCCAGCTTTTCGATGATCTCTTTCTTCTTGTTCAGGTTATCTACTTCAACGGAACGTTGAGAAGAAGTTGCCTTGTTTTTTTGCTCAAAGAAGTAGTCGCAAGCCGAAATGAAGCGCTTCCATATTGCATCGGAATATTTCTTTGCTACCGGACCGATCGTTTTCCATTCTTTCTGCAGTTTGGTTAGCTCGTCAGCAGTTGCTTTCCAGTCAGTACTGTCTTTCAGAGCTTCGGCTTTTTCGCAAAGGGCACGTTTCTTATCCAGATTTGCGTTCATGCCTTCTTTCAGAGATTTGAAGAAATCTCCTTTTTTGCGGAAGAACTCGTCGCATGCTTTACGGAAACGTTCGAATATCTTTATATTCATTTTTTGCGGTGCAAAACCGATGGTTTTCCATTTGTTCTGCAAAGCAATGATCTCCTGTGTCTTATTATCCCAGGCAGCAAAGTTGGTCAGTTCATTATAGTCTATCGCTTCAATGATTTCACAAATTACCGTTTTCTGATCGAGGTTATGTTGCTCTATCTCTTTCAACGCTTCGAAGTGTTGCTGGTGGCGACGATTTACGGCTGTGGAAGCTGCTTTGAAGCGGTTCCATACCTCGTCGCGCAGCTCTTTGGCAACGGGACCCGTATCGCGGAATTCCTGATGCAGTTTCTGTAACTGATGGAATGCTGATACTACATCCGGCTCTTCTGCCAGTTTCTCGGCAGCTTCGCATAGATGTGTTTTTATTTCCAGGTTCTTCTTGAAATCATACTCGCGGAATTCATTGTTCAGCTTCAGCAGGTCATAGAACTTCTCTACATAGAGCTGGTAGCTCTTCCAGAGTTCGTTGACTTTAGCTTGCGGAATCAGTTTTACTTCATTCCACTGTTGTTGCAACTTCTTGAATTCCGTATAGGATTTGTTGGCATCATCGGGTGATTCTACCAGTTCTTTCAGTTCCTCGATTATGGAAAGTTTGATTTGCAGGTTCAGCTCTTTCTGTTTTTCCTGTTCGGCTGACAATGCACTTCTCTTCTCTTTAATGACGGACATGATGTTCTTGAACTCCTCTTCAACAGTATCTGCTGTCGGAATGAAATTCTCTGCTGTTCCCCCGTTTTCGATGAATAGTTTCTTTGCCGCTTCCAGTTCGGCATTATGCAACTTATAGAAAGCCTGTTTCAGACCATCTATTTCCTGTTTGCCGGCATTTTCCACATCTGCGGAAACCTCTTTAAGCTTAGCCAGGATTTCCTCCTTGTTTAGCTTCTGTATAGCTTCTACCGGCTTTTCTTCCTTCGTTGCTTCTTCAGCCGGAGTTTCGGTCAGAGCCGGTTCTGAAACCTCGGTTGCTTTCTTTTCTTCTTCTAATTCTGCCGCCTTTTCGGGGAGATTAGTGTCATGAGTGTCCATCATTGTACATACGTTTTAAGAAACGGTTTTACCCGTTCGGGTTACATTAGGTCACAAATTAATGAAATAAAACAATTACTTCATACTTTTTTCCTGAGTTTTTTTTCTTTTTTCTTGTTTTAGGAGAGAAGTACGGTAATTCCCATATATAACATCATGCCTATGATGTCATTGGTAATCGCAATAAACGGACCGGTAGCGATGGCTGGGTCTACCTTCAACTTTTCCAGAGTCATAGGAACCAGCGTGCCGAAGATAGATGCAAACATAACTACGGCAAACAGACTGATGGAAACGGAATAGGTGACGGTAGCGGTTGCACCGAACCGGGCGAAATTATATATATACACTAATAGAGAAATAATAGTGGCATTGATTAGTGCTACTACAGACTCTTTTGTTACTTGTTTGAAAATATCTTTGGCATCCAGTGAGTTGTTGGCAAGGCCTTGTACGATGATAGCCGAAGACTGGGTTCCCACGTTCCCACCCGTACCACCGATCAGTGGGATGTAGAGTGCCATTTCGGGATGGGCAGCAAAGGTTGAATCGAAGTTACCTAAAATCATGGAGTTACCAATACCACCGAGCATACCAATAATAAGCCATGGCAGGCGGGCACTCGTCTGACGCATTACGTTATCGTCCGTTTCTACATCCTGAGACAAACCGGATGCTAACTGGTAATCACGTTCCGATTGTTCACGCACTTCGTCCATGACGTCGTCTACGGTGATTTGTCCTACTAGCCGTCCGATACTATCTATAACGGGAACAGCTACTAAGTCGTACTTTTCGATAATCTGTACCACATCATCCACGGATGTGTCGACATGCACAGAAATCGGGTCTTTCCGCATCACGTGCTTCACCTTTGATACGGAAGGGGAGGTAATCATCTTTTTCAGCGGGAACACTCCTTGCAGGCGGTTTTCATCGTCAATGACGTAGACGTAGTAAATTTCATCCAACTGTTCAGCTTGCTGGCGCATCTCTTTCAGACATTCCGGCATACTCCAGTTCTCATTCACGACTACCATTTCCGTACCCATCAAACCACCGGCGGTGTCTTCATCGTACTTCAACAAGTCTACGATGTCTCCTGCCTGTTCAATGTCTTCAATGTGTGAGAGAATTTCTTCCTGTTTCTCTTCATCCAGCTCACGCATCAGGTCTACAGCGTCGTCCGTGTCCATGTAGTCCACGAAGCGCTTGGCAATGGTTTCAGAAGGAAGTATTTCAAGGAATTCCTTACGGACATCCTCATCCATTTCCATCAATACGTCTGCTGCGGTTTCATTATCCAGCAAACGGTATACGAACCGTGCTTCCTCCGGGCTCAGATCATTGCACAGTTCAGCAATGTCCGCAGGATGTAAGTCTATCAGGAGCGCTTTGACGTTTTCAGCGTCTTTTTGCTCTATGAGGTTTTTGACGTTGTCAATGTATTCTTCGTCCATTTCCATAATCTTCCTCCTCTTGCTTTAATGATAATTTATCAGCGTAGTGCTGGAACTCCGCCTGCTAAATATCATTCATTGGTTTCATTACTTTTTTCTCTAATCTCTTTCAAAGCCTGTTCAACCCGGTTGGTCAGATCTGTGAATTGTTGTACCGATAGTTGCTCCGGTCGTTTATTGAATAAAACATCTTCCGTCAGTGGGCAGTCTTTGCCAAGTATGGGTTTTATCGAATTTCTCAGGGTTTTGCGGCGTTGATTGAAAGTGGTCTTCACCACTTGCTTGAATAGTTTTTCATCGCAGCCGAGGGCTTGAGTTTCGTTTCGTGTCATGCGAATGACAGCACTTTTCACCTTAGGCGGTGGGTTGAATACATGCTCATGTACGGTGAAAAGATATTCCACACGATACCATGCCTGTATTAATATGCTCAGAATGCCGTATGTTTTGCTTCCGGGGCCGGCAGCAATACGTTCGGCTACTTCTTTCTGTATCATACCGGTGCAACAAGGTATCAGTTCCTTATTGTCCAGCATCTTGAAGAAAATCTGGCTCGAAATATTATAAGGATAGTTTCCTGTCAGTACAAAAGGCTGCCCGTTGAATAAGCGTTGCAGATTCATCTTCAGGAAGTCATCTTCGATGATATTATCTTCCAGGGACGGGTATTCTTCACGTAGATAGGCAACAGATTCATAATCCAGTTCTACTACTTTCACCGGACGTTCTTTTTTTACCAGGAACTGGGTTAATACCCCCATGCCCGGACCCACTTCCAATACAGGAAGCCCGGGACATACGTCTACGGTATCGGCTATGTCCTGCGCCACTTTCAAATCCTTCAGGAAATGTTGGCCGAGAAACTTTTTAGGCTTTACTAGTCTCATTTATCCACTAAATCATTACTGTTGCACTCTCTTTGCTCCGCGAATATAGTCCATACTTCAGTATTAAAAATAAGCAAGCTTCTTTTGTTCTGCTTCCTATTTGCACTATCTTTGCAGCTCGCAAAGGTAATCCTTTTCGACGAAGAATAACGAATTCTGCATGAATAAACTATTAAAAAAGACATTGAAGATCCTTTTGCCGGTCGCTTTGGGCGGTTTTATCCTGTATTGGGTGTATCGAGATTTTGATTTTGCACGCGCTAAAGAAGTACTTCTGCATGGAACGAACTGGGGATGGATGTTGTTTTCTTTATTTTTTGGTGTGATGAGTCATGTGTTTCGTGGCTGGCGGTGGAAGCAAACACTTGCCCCGCTTGGTGCTTATCCCAAGTCGGGTGATTGTGTAGATGCTATCTTTGTTTCTTATGCAGCCAATCTTATTCTTCCTCGGGTAGGAGAGGTTTCCCGTTGCGGAGTACTTGCCAAATATGATGATGTTTCTTTTGCCAAATCGCTTGGAACAGTGGTAACGGAGCGTTTGATAGATACGTTGACCATCCTTGTGATTACCGGGATTACTTTTCTGATACAGATGCCTGTCTTCCTTCGTTTTTTTGAAGAGACGGGTACCAAAGTTCCTTCGCTGGTGCATCTGGTGACGTCTCCCTGGTTTTATGTTGTTCTTTTTAGTATCATTGGTGTATTGGCATTACTTTATTTTCTTCTGCGCATGCTTTCTTTCTTTGAGAAAGTAAAAGGCGTGGTGTTGAATGTATGGGAAGGGGTGATGTCGTTGAAGAGTGTAAAGAATATACCACTTTTCATTCTCTATACCTTACTTATATGGATATGCTATTTTTATCACTTCTATATCACTTTCTATTGCTTCTCTTTTACTGAGCATCTGAGCTTTCTGGCAGGCTTGGTGATGTTTGTGGGCGGCACTTTCGCAGTGATTGTTCCTACTCCCAATGGTGCAGGTCCCTGGCACTTTGCTGTTATTACTATGATGATGTTATATGGTGTCAATGCTACCGATGCAGGAGTTTTTGCGTTGATAGTGCATGGTATACAGACATTGCTGGTTATTGTACTGGGTATTTATGGATGGTTGCATCTGTCATTGGTCAATCGTTCAAAATAGATTCGTTAATGTAGGGGGCGCATCCGAACCCTACCAACTCCCTGCCAAGTCCGTGTCAAGTCCGTACCAAATTCGGTTGTATATGTATGGAGATGGTACGGAGATGGTACAGGTTTGGTAGGCACCGGGTGTTTCTTTGTGCTTACTGCAATGTTGGTTTTTCACAGGAAAAAGTTTAGGTTCTTGCATAGTTTGGGAATAAAAATGTATATTTGCGAAAACTAACTTTTAAAATGTTATGAGTACAATCTTGCAATTAGCTCCACAGAATGTGTGGAAGCATTTTTATTCGCTGACTCAAATTCCCCGTCCGTCCGGACACATGGAGAAGATAACCGAGTTCCTTGTTAATTTTGGAAAAGGCTTAGGCTTGGAATCATTTGTCGATGAAATAGGCAATGTTATCATTCGTAAAGCTGCTACTCCGGGGATGGAAAACCGCAAAGGCGTCATTCTTCAGGCGCACATGGATATGGTGCCTCAGAAGAACAATGATACTGTTCACGATTTCACAAAAGATCCTATTGAAACCTATATCGATGGCGATTGGGTGAAAGCTAAAGGTACTACATTGGGGGCAGACAATGGTCTGGGTGTTGCAGCTATTATGGCTGTGCTTGAAGATAACAGTCTGAAACATGGCCCGCTGGAAGCCTTGATTACGAAAGACGAGGAAACAGGCATGTATGGTGCTTTCGGCTTGAAGCCGGGTACACTGAAAGGTGAAATCCTGTTGAATCTTGATTCTGAAGATGAAGGTGAATTATACATTGGCTGTGCCGGTGGTATCGATCTGACTGCTACATTGGAATATAAAGAAGAAGCACCTGCTGCCGATCTTGTAGCCCGTAAGGTTACTTTGAAAGGTCTGCGTGGTGGTCACTCCGGTTTGGAGATCAATCAGGGTCGTGGAAATGCTAATAAGCTCTTAGCTCGTGTAGTGCATGATGTCTTGATTGAATTTGATTCTCAGTTGGCAAGTTTTGAGGGTGGGAATATGCGTAATGCTATTCCTCGTGAAGCATGTGCTGTATTGGTGTTTAATCCTGAAGATACAGAAGGGCTGGAAGATTATATTAAGGAATATGAAGCACAGATCAATGCGGAATACACCCCGATTGAAAGCGGCATCACTCTGACGATTGAACCTGTGGATCTTCCTGCAGCTATTGTTCCTGCGGAAATCCAAGACAATATGATTAATGTATTGATGGCTTGTCAGGATGGCGTGATGCGTATGATTCCTACTGTGCCTGATACAGTGGAAACTTCTTCTAATCTGGCTATTGTTATTATGGGTGGTGGCAAAGCAGAAGTTCGTATCCTGGCACGTAGCTCTTGCGATACAATGAAAGAATTTCTGGCTGACAGCCTGACTGCTTGTTTTGCTATGGCTGGTATGAAGGTGGAATTAAGCGGAGGTTATTCCGGTTGGCAGCCTAATGTGGATTCTCCTATTCTGCACGCCATGAAGTTGTCTTATAAGCAACAATTCGGTGTAGAACCGGCAGTGAAAGTAATTCATGCAGGTTTGGAATGTGGTATTATTGGTGCTAACTGTCCGGGATTGGATATGATTTCCTTCGGACCAACGTTGCGCTCTCCGCACTCACCGGATGAACGTGCTTTGATTCCGACAGTTTCCAAGTTCTATGATTTCTTGGTGGCTACATTGGAGCAGACTCCTGAAAAGTAGAGAATACTTTATGTAATGAATAGGGGCAGGGTGCTTTATTAAGTATCCTGCCTTTTTTGTCTGTGACAGTTTGTCCTCTTTCTGCCAGAATGTCCCAGACTTATTACAATGGTATGTCAATATCCTTGCACTTTCTCCCTAAAAATTGACCTAAGTCAAGAAATGTGTTATAAAACATGTTTTCTATCCGTTTTTTGCTTGTTATCTTGAACAAAGGCTCTATTTTTGTGTTGTAAAACATGAAAACAATAGAAAACTAGTAGATTTTTTAAGGATAACAAGATTGATTTTAGGAGGATAACAAAATGAAAATGTTAAAGAGTTTTTTTAAGCATGTCGGCGAAGCCGATAAGAACATTTGGGGTTACGTAATGCTTTAAGCATTCCCCCCCTTTCGTGAAGTATTGAATTTTAGTTTTCAGGTATTAGTTTAATTTTTTAAGATTATGAAAAAGAAGATTGCAAATTCATTTAAGCACATTTTTACCGCAGCTGGTAAGAATTGGATGGAGGCAATGAGATATTATAGCCTCCAAATGTGAGTACACTAGCATTTAAGTATAGCACAAGGGATATGTTTGCAAACATATCCCTTGTTTTTTTGTAGGAGTAGAATAAGATTTTTTATGTCCAAAAGTACATTTGTTTGAACTTTATTCACTTCCTTTGTTATTAATACAAAGACTAACAAACGAATAATTATGAGAGTAATTCAAAGAATTTGTAGCATATTGTTGCTGCTGGTTACATTTGGGGCTTCGGCATTGTATGCGCAGACGTACGATAAGTTGTGGAAGCAGGTGGAGCAGGCTCAAAAGAAAAGCCTGCCTCAAACAGTGATAAAACTGGCTGATGAAATCTATCGGAAAGGTCGGCAAGAGCAGAATGCTCCGCAAATGTTGAAAGCCTACATTTGTAGGGAGACTTATCAAGAGGGGCTGACTCCGGACAGCCTTTACTCCAGTCTGAAATATATGGAATCTTGGGCACAATCGGAGAGGAATCCGGTGAACAAGGCTATTCTACACTCTTTGTTGGCATATGAATATGCTGACTTGATGCGGAAGAATCGCCGTGTCTTGCTGTCACGTACTTTACTGACTGTTGACGAGGTTCCAGCAGATATCCGTGAGTGGAGTATCAGCCAGTTTGTGGATAAAATAGATAGGTGTAACCGTGCATCCTTGCAGGATTCCATCCGCTTGCTCAATACATCTGCAGAACAATATGTGCCTTTTGTGGTGTTGGAAGACGGTAGCCGGTTCTATGGGCACGATATGTACCATCTATTGGTGAGCCGTGCTGTTGATGCTTATCGGCAGCTGGATGGTTTCAGCGTGGATTCTTTGGTACAGACCCGTATCGAAAGGATTTATCTGGATATGATGAATGCTTATCGCCATCGTGCCGGTTCGGAAGATGCTATGTTGCTCTGTTCTCTTGATTATTGGAACTGGAAGTTGACCGGTGGTATCAGCCAGCAGCCTTATCCTACTTTCCGAATGCGTCAGGAAAAGGCTAATCGGGAATATCTTGAGGTTTTGAATAAATTGATAAAGGAATACGGTTCACGAGAGGTTTGTGCCGAGGTTTACATTCATAAAGCCAACCACCTGCGCCGTTTGGAACCGAAACGCGCTGATGAGGCTCTAAAAGTCTGTGAAGAAGGCTTGAAGCGCTATCCTGCGTATAAGCGTATCAATGAGTTGAAAAATATCCGTGAACAGATTTTACAGCCTGAACTCATTCTGACTATGAATGAAAGCGGTTATCCCGGCGATTCGGTGAATATGAGGCTGCATTATCGTAATGTCGAGGGCTTCACTCTCAACTTATATACCACTACTTTAAGTGAAGTACCTTGGATGGACCATGGTATAAATAAAGATACGTATAGAAAGTATGCCCGGAAGTTTTCTTCCACGCATTTTGGCTTAAAGCCGTTGCCAGGCAAGGATAAATTGCCTGAAGATGTCCCTTATCTTGCCTCGGACACTGTATTTAAGTTCATGATTCCTCGGGAAACGGGAGTCTATATTCTTCAAATAGTACCTGATACTGAAACGGCCCGTACAGATGATAAATTTCTGGTATCTACCCGCTTCAAGGTGCTGACATTGGATTTGGGTGACAACCGTATGGAAGTGGCTACATTGGATGCCCGTAGTGGACAGCCGATTGCTGGTGCCAAGGTGAGTTTCTACTCTTCTTATGATGAGAAGAATAGAAAAGCGATGGCAGAGGTACTGACTGATGCCGGGGGGAAAGCTGTATTACCCTGGCAGAGTGAAATCCGAAGTTATGTGGCGCGTAAAGGCAGAGACACAGCCATGATGCCGCAGAACGTTTATATGAATCATCCTTATTACGGTATTAAGGATACAGATTGGAGGCAGATGGCATTGCTGACAGACCGTTCGCTTTATCGTCCCGGGCAGACCGTTCATGTAAAAGGGATAGCTTACAAGCAGAATAGTGATAGCGCCCAGGTACTACAAGGAGTTGATTATGAGCTTGTCTTGTTGGATGCCAACCGCAAGGAACTTGCCACCAGGAAGGGGCGGACCAATGATTTCGGCTCTTTTGCTACGGAGTTTGTACTTCCGGCAGCTTGCCTGAATGGCATGTTCAGCATACGAACCAAAGAGACTCAATCTACCGTCACTTTTAGGGTAGAGGAGTACAAGCGACCTACGTTCGAGATTGCCTTCACTCCGGTTTCGGAAGCTTATCGGCTGGGTGACAAGGTTGTGTTGAAAGGAAATGTCAAGGCCTTCAATGGCATGATGGTGCAGGATGTGCCATTGGCATATACGGTGACTCGCCGGAATCCGAGACCTGGTTATTGGAGCAATGCTGATAAACCATTATTGTCTGACACCATACAATTGGATACCAACGGGGATTTTTCCATACCCTTGACTTTGGAAGCTCCGGCTGTAGATACAGACGGGTATGGGAGTGTGTATACTTATCATGTGGAGGCGGTGGTGACGGATGAGGCCGGTGAAACGCAATCCGCTTCGTATAACTTGTTGGCAGGTCCTAAGGCTTATTCCTTTGATATTCGCTTGCCTCAATATGTTTGTAAGGAAGACAGTATGCTTTTCACTTTTGGAGTGAATAATGTAATGAATATTCCTCAGCACATTGAAGGTTCCTATTGCCTTTATCCATTTGCAGAACAAAATGGGGCAAGGAATATTGCAGGTTCTGAACCCTTGGATGATGTTGTATTGGAGGGTACCTTCACAGCCAATCGGCTCCAGGATTTTTCGGCTTGGAACAAGCTTCCTTCAGGTAACTATCGCTTGAAACTTTCTGTACGTGATAGTTTGGGACGTGAAGAGAATAACGGGGCATATGGCAGTGACAGTTTCATGCTCTTTTCAAAGAGTGACAAGCGTCCGGCTGCGTTTACAGATTTCTTTTATTATAAAGAAAATGAGGAATTTGATGTACAGTACCCTGCCGCTTTTCTTTTGGGGACTTCTTATCGGGATGCATATGTGCTGATGGATGTCTTTTGTGACAGAAAACGCATTGAAAGCCGTGTGTTGCAGTTGAATGATACTATTATTCGTATGGAATTCCCTTATAAGGAAGCATATGGCAAGGGAATCACCATTCTTTTCAGTTTTGTGAAAGCTGGCGAGATGTACAGTCATCAGGTTGAACTGAAGAAGCGGGAGCCGGAACGTGCTCTCGACATGAAATGGGAAGTGTTCCGTGACCGTTTGCGTCCCGGACAGGAAGAAGAGTGGAAGCTCGTCATAAAGACGCCTCAAGGTATGCCTGCTGCGGCTGAGATGTTGGCTACGATGTACGACGCTTCACTGGATAAGATTTATAAGAGTAACCAGATACTACGGGTTTTCTATCCGGATAATCTGTATGGGGCATTCCGTGGTGCGAGCCGTTATAATAGCAATTACTTCTCCGTTTATTTCCCGTTGAAGGCTTGGAGGGTTCCGGTGTGGTCGTTTGACTACTTCTGTTCTCCTTATATGGATGGAAGGATGCGGATAGTGATGGTAGAAGACAATGCGCTTTTGGAAGAAGTAAGTGTTGTGGGGTATGGGACTACCCGGAATAGCTCTTTGACCGGTAATCTTAGAATACGTGGTGCCAACCAGCCGATGCTTGCTTCCAAAGCAGAATCCGGGAATGCCGTTGAAGTGAAATATGTTCCTGCACAAGTAGCGGAAGACGCGGTGGAAGATGTTGTTTTTGAATCGGAAACGATACCGGTTGGCGAGGCCTTGCAACCTATTGAGGGGCTTCGCACCAACTTTGCCGAAACAGCCTTTTTTTATCCTCAACTTCGTACAAACGAACAAGGGGAGCTTGCGTTTTCTTTTACGATGCCGCAGAGCTTGACTCGTTGGAATTTCCGTGGTTACTCACATACTAAGGATATGCTGACTGGGATATTGGATGCTTCCGTTGTAACTGCCAAGGAGTTTATGCTGACTCCGAATATGCCTCGGTTTGTCCGCGTTGGAGATAAAACACAGATAGCCGGAACAATAGCCAATCTGACGGGTAAAGCGGTGAAAGGAACAGCAGTATTCACACTGTTCGACCCTATGACGGAGAAAGTTATTGCTACTCAACGTCAGAAATTCTTGGTAGAAGCAGGAAGAAATACTGCTGTCAACTTCCATTTCGAAGTGTCCGACCGCTATGATTTGCTTGGTATTCGTATGGTTGCCGATGGAGGTACGTTTAGCGATGGCGAGCAGCATCTGTTGCCCGTATTAAGTAATAAGGAGTATATTACGGAAACGCTTGCTATGCCTATCCGTGGCGAGGAGACCCGTACGTTCTCATTAGACAGCCTTTTCAACCGTAATAGCCGTACAGCGACAGACCGTCGTCTGACTGTAGAATTTACCGGGAATCCGGCTTGGTATGCTGTACAAGCGTTGCCGGCATTGAGCCTGCCTGCCAATGATAATGCCATTTCTTGGGCTACAGCTTGGTATGCCAATAGTCTGGCAGGCTTCATTGCCAACAGCCAGCCCCGCATTAAGACTGTATTTGACAGTTGGAAGGCTGCCGGTGGCACGAAAGAAACCTTCCTCAGCCAGTTGGAGAAGAATCAGGATGTGAAGAATATCCTGCTCAGCGAGTCTCCGTGGGTACTGGAAGCTACTACTGAAGCCGAACAGCAGGCACGTATTGCCACGCTGTTTGATATCAACCAACTGAATAACCGCAATCTTTCCGCTTTTACCAAATTGAAAGAATTGCAGGGTGAAGACGGTGGATGGAGCTGGTATAAGGGAATGTCCGGTAGCCGCTATATAACTGGCTATATTACAGAATTACTTGTTCGTCTTCCTCTGCTGACGAAAAATGAACTGTCTGAAGAAGTTGCCGCCATGCGGCAGAAAGCTTTCGGCTATTTGAATCTGCAGGCTTTGGAAGAATATCGCAATATCCGTAAAGCTGAGAAAAATGGCGCTAGAATTACTGTCAACTCCGAATCGGCAATGACATATCTGTATCTGATAGCCCTTAGCGGCGAACAAGTGCCGGCAGACAATCAAGCGGCTTACCGCTATTTCCTATCAAAAGTAGGTGCCAATCTTAAAGATGGAACCATGAGCAGCAAGGCGCAGTCTGCCATCATCCTGAGAGCAGTAGGGCGTACAGCCGAGGCGAATGAATTCATCGCTTCCCTCAAGGAACATCTGGTACAGACGGATGAACTGGGTGCATACTTTGCTTTCCAAGCAAATCCGTATAACTGGGGTATGCTGCCCATCCCTGCCCATGTGGAAGTAATGGAAGCCCTGCATATGGCAGGTGGCAACGATGCTTTGGTGGAGGAAATGAAACTCTGGCTGCTGAAACAGAAGCAGACTACCAGTTGGAATTCTCCGGTTGCAACGGCTGATGCTGTTTATGCATTGCTTTGTCAAGGTACTAATCTGCTGGAAAGTCGGGGAGACGTACGTATCACGTTAGGTAACAAAGTTTTGGAAACATTGTCGCCTACAAAGACCATAATCCCGGGTTTGGGTTATGTCAAGGAAACCTTCGCTCAAGGAAGTCCGGAGCTGAAAGCTAAAACCGTCACCGTAGAGAAACGGGATGCAGGCATTGCCTGGGGAGCTGTTTATGCCCAGTATCTGTCACCCATATCTGATGTAAAGCAGCAGGGGGGTGAATTGAATGTAGAGAAGAAACTTTATGTAGAGCGTATATCGGCCGGTGGTAGCAAGTCCTTGCAACCGGTTACGGAAGGGACCGTATTATCCGTCGGTGATAAAATAGTGGCCCGTTTGACTATCCGCTTGGACCGTACTATGGATTTTGTTCAGTTGAAAGACCAGCGGGGTGCCTGCTTTGAACCTATAGGCTCGCTTTCCGGTTATCGTTGGAGTAATGGCCTCGGTTATTATGCAGAAGTGGAAGATGCCGCAACCAATTTCTTCTTCGACCATTTGGGCAAAGGCGTTTATGTCTTAGAGCACAGTTATCGCATAGCCCGTGGCGGAACATACGAAACGGGGCTGGCCACGATACAGTGTGCGTATGCTCCGGAGTATGCTTCGCATTCGGCGGGAGGGATAATTGTAATAAAGTAACAATAGAGTATGGAGCGGAGCGCAATTTGTACAAATTGCGCTCCGCTATTTTAGGTACTCTCGCTAAAAACACCTATTTTTGTCCGACTAATATTGAATGAGAGTGGCAGAATTAGGAAATCTTGATATTAAGAAAAATAGATGAAGCGGATATTGATAACTTTATATGTGCTTGCAAGTGTGGTATTGACTGCTGTAGCGCAAGCTCGTTTTACCTCGAATACAGAGATGTACAGTTTCGGCCAGATAGAATGGAAGCATCCCGTGACTGTGCAATATACCATCACCAATACGGGTGACCAGCCTTTAGTGCTTACAGAAGTAGAGCCGGATTGCGCCTGCTCTGTGGCCCAGTGGAC
>ERZ772818.2140-NODE-2140-length-15733-cov-12.227899_pt1 | contig 15733 bp, 17 predicted proteins | sample MGYA00580837_ERZ772818 | MGnify/ENA primary metagenome ERZ772818 (study PRJEB29015, sample SAMEA2737671) | human gut metagenome | biome: human gut; feature: human-associated habitat; material: faeces | place: China | collected 2012 ...
CAATTATTACCGTCTCCGAAGTGGAATCGACAGGATAACCGCGCAGGTTAACTACTTGCAGGAGTACATTAGGACGCAATGCCTTCGATGATAGCGATAATTTTCCCATTATCTTTTATATGCGTGATTTTAGTTAGTTTTAGTCGCAACACGAATAAAACAGAGAACCACCCGCTATACGAGTGGTTCTGATTTACACTTTTGAAACTAAAAGCTAAATACTTGAGCAAGAACAGCTAACGCTGCGCAAAAAGCAGCCCGTTTATTCCATTTACTTTGTATTTCAATGGCTTTAAAACAACCCAGTGATGAGAAACTGCCTTGTTCCGTTTTTGGTGGGTGTTCTTTGGAAGATGCAAAACATGAAATAATCCAAAAAATGGCGGAAAAAATTCCAAAAATTATTGAAGGCAAATGATGCTCTTTCAAAAACTCCATGACTTAACTCTCTTAAAAGTTGCTAAACATCGCTCGCAAACAAGAAAGAAAAGTTCTGTTGCGAGCACTCCACAATTTAAACGCCACACAAGCAGCTATTAGGTGGACGGTTCCAAGATTGCTATCAACTGCCACCCGAATACCGTCAAAACTTGACGTCCAACCAAGAATTATTGAGTTGTAAACTCAACGCAATGATCTGGTTGGTATAAATGTGACATATGTCATGAATCGACTAGTTGAGATAGTCAAGATGGGCTTGCTTGACATCATCACCACAACCGGAGCCAACAATGGCAGATTGCGTTACCCAGATTTGATAAAGGCATTTTAGCCTGACATAACTATGCACTGTATCGTCGCCGTATTCCCGCATCAACAGAGACCACAGCCCGAGAGGGAGACTCCTCTGCGCGAGTGTGCGGGGATAATCAAAAACGATACACACCGGGGTTTACCGTGTTAACGGAGCGCGGCGTTGTCCCCTCATGGTCGCTGGTCCGGTGCGATGGTGGAAGAAACCGGACGATGTGTTACCTCGCAAACTCTGTTATGTCATGTGTCTGATTTGTGATTTAAGTCGGATAATTGTCATTGCCATTAAGCAGAGGATTGATGACCGACAGGGCTGCATTGTTAGAATAAGACTTATTCTTATCTATGCCGGGAATAAAAATGAAAAGAAATCTTCCGTTAATTATTTTGTTGTCTTCTTTGGTTATGGGCTGTACGCAACATAAAACAGATATGCCTCGACAGTTGGTTAAGGCATTACCACAATATCCGGCCTATGCCGCGGCAAATTATATAAAGGGACGGGTTGATGTGAAGTTTGATATTGGTGCTGATGGTACTGTCACCCGAATTGAGTTTATCCGTTCAGAGCCGCACCATCTGTTTGATGAGCAGGTTGTAAAGGCGATGGCAAAATGGCGATTTGAGAAGGACAAGCCGCGTAAAGGCGTGAAGAAAACATTTATCTTTAGTCCTTCAGCACCCTGATTATTTTATCAGAAGTTAATTATCACTCTGTTGCTATTCAGTACATCCCTGCAGGGTAAAGTCTTGTTTCGCCGGATATGAAGATGAAATATTGTTAGAAGACAGTAGCTACCGGTTCCTGTAACCGAACGTTCATTTCTCGTTATTTTTCATGCTGGCCGGGCGCAGGTGCTTTGCATCTGTTGCCAGCCTTCTCCTGCAGGCTTCAATAACCCATGCCGAAAAATTACCCGATCCCTTACGTTCAAGGGCAATATGGATTTGATTAATCATCTGGTTTGGGAAGCTTTATTTTTTGATGACATTGTGTTTTTCCGTGTTCAGTGCTGCTGATTTGTATTGTCTTAAGATGTCTTTACGTTAAGTTGACACAGATCAATTAATGCATGACTTGGACAAAATTGATTATTTGTCGTGGTTTTATGGTGTACGTGGGATGTGTGATGGTATTTATATAAATGATAATTATTATCATTTATTGGGTCCTTTCCGGCGATCCGGCAGGCTACGGGGCGGCGACCTCGCGGGTTTTCGCTATTTATGAAAATTTTCCGGGGAAAATCATGTCGGTACTTCTCGAACATAACTATTTGTTTTTTCTAATATCGAATCCGTAAAAGGTCCGACATGAAAACGCCTAAAAAAGTCATTTTCGGGCACTTTCATGTCGGCCCCTGTATTTATTGTGAGACTGTTTCATGAAGGTTAATAAAAAGAAACTTGCCGAAATTTTCAACGTGGATCCGCGAACGATTGAACGCTGGCAGTCTCAGGGACTCCCTTGTGTCTCCGGAGGTGGTAAGGGCGTTGAATCTGTATTTGATACCGCCATGGCAATTCAGTGGTATGCGCAGAGGGAAGCTGATATCGAAAATGAAAAACTCCGTAAAGAGGTTGAGGATTACAGGGCTGCCAGTGAGGCAGATCTCCAGCCTGGGACTATTGAGTACGAACGCCATCGACTTACGCGTGCGCAGGCCGACGCACAGGAGCTGAAGAATGCCAGAGACTCCGCAGAGGTGGTGGAAACCGCATTCTGTACTTTCGTGCTGTCACGGATCGCAGGTGAAATTGCCAGTATTCTTGACGGGATCCCTCTCTCGGTACAGCGGCGTTTTCCGGAACTGGAAAACCGACATGTTGATTTCCTGAAACGGGATATCATCAAAGCCATGAACAAAGCAGCCGCGCTGGATGAACTGATACCGGGGTTGCTGAGTGAATATATCGAACAGTCAGATTGATATTCTGCGGCGTGATGTACGCGCCGGGCTGCGAGCCCTGTTCAGGCCGGAGCCACAGACTGCCGTTGAATGGGCGGATGCCAGTTACTATCTCCCGAAAGAATCCGCATACCAGGAAGGGCGCTGGGAAACACTGCCCTTTCAGCGGGCCATCATGAATGCGATGGGCAGCGACTACATCCGTGAGGTGAATGTGGTGAAGTCTGCCCGTGTCGGTTATTCCAAAATGCTGCTGGGTGTTTATGCCTACTTCATAGAGCATAAGCAGCGCAACACCCTTATCTGGTTGCCGACGGATGGTGATGCCGAGAACTTTATGAAAACCCACGTTGAGCCGACTATTCGTGATATTCCGTCGCTGCTGGCGCTGGCCCCGTGGTATGGCAAAAAGCACCGGGATAACACGCTCACCATGAAGCGTTTCACCAATGGGCGTGGCTTCTGGTGCCTGGGCGGTAAAGCGGCAAAAAACTACCGTGAAAAGTCAGTGGATGTGGCGGGTTATGATGAACTTGCTGCCTTTGATGATGATATTGAACAGGAAGGCTCTCCGACGTTCCTGGGCGATAAGCGTATTGAAGGCTCGGTCTGGCCAAAGTCCATCCGTGGCTCCACGCCCAAAGTGAGAGGCACCTGTCAGATTGAGCGTGCAGCCAGTGAATCCCCGCATTTTATGCGTTTTCATGTTGCCTGCCCGCACTGCGGGGAGGAGCAGTACCTTAAATTTGGCGATAAAGAGACGCCGTTTGGCCTCAAATGGACGCCGGATGATCCCTCCAGCGTGTTTTATCTCTGCGAACATAATGCCTGCGTCATCCGCCAGCAGGAGCTGGACTTCACTGATGCCCGTTATATCTGCGAAAAGACCGGGATCTGGACCCGTGATGGCATTCTCTGGTTTTCGTCATCCGGTGAAGAGATTGAACCGCCTGACAGCGTGACCTTTCACATCTGGACGGCGTACAGCCCGTTCACCACCTGGGTGCAGATTGTCAAAGACTGGATGAAGACGAAAGGGGATACGGGAAAACGTAAAACCTTCGTGAACACCACGCTCGGTGAGACGTGGGAGGCGAAAATTGGCGAACGTCCGGATGCTGAAGTGATGGCAGAGCGGAAAGAGCATTATTCAGCGCCCGTTCCTGACCGTGTGGCTTACCTGACTGCCGGTATCGACTCCCAGCTGGACCGCTACGAAATGCGCGTATGGGGATGGGGGCCGGGTGAGGAAAGCTGGCTGATTGACCGGCAGATTATTATGGGTCGCCACGACGATGAACAGACGCTGCTGCGTGTGGATGAGGCCATCAATAAAACCTATACCCGCCGGAATGGTGCAGAAATGTCGGTATCCCGTATCTGCTGGGATACTGGCGGGATTGACCCGACCATTGTGTATGAACGCTCGAAAAAACATGGGCTGTTCCGGGTGATCCCCATTAAAGGGGCATCCGTCTACGGAAAGCCGGTGGCCAGCATGCCACGTAAGCGAAACAAAAACGGGGTTTACCTTACCGAAATCGGTACGGATACCGCGAAAGAGCAGATTTATAACCGCTTCACACTGACGCCGGAAGGGGATGAACCGCTTCCCGGTGCCGTTCACTTCCCGAATAACCCGGATATTTTTGATCTGACCGAAGCGCAGCAGCTGACTGCTGAAGAGCAGGTCGAAAAATGGGTGGATGGCAGGAAAAAAATACTGTGGGACAGCAAAAAGCGACGCAATGAGGCGCTCGACTGCTTCGTTTATGCGCTGGCGGCGCTGCGCATCAGTATTTCCCGCTGGCAGCTGGATCTCAGTGCACTGCTGGCGAGCCTGCAGGAAGAGGATGGTGCAGCAACCAACAAGAAAACACTGGCAGATTACGCCCGTGCCTTATCCGGAGAGGATGAATGACGCGACAGGAAGAACTTGCCGCTGCCCGTGCGGCACTGCATGACCTGATGACAGGTAAACGGGTGGCAACGGTACAGAAAGACGGACGGCGAGTGGAGTTTACGGCCACTTCCGTGTCTGACCTGAAAAAATACATTGCGGAGCTGGAGGTGCAGACCGGCATGACACAGCGACGCAGGGGACCTGCAGGATTTTATGTATGAAAACGCCCACCATTCCCACCCTTCTGGGACCGGACGGCATGACATCGCTGCGTGAATATGCCGGTTATCACGGCGGTGGCAGCGGATTTGGTGGGCAGTTGCGGGCGTGGAACCCACCGGGTGAAAGTGTGGATGCAGCCCTGCTGCCCAACTTTACCCGTGGCAATGCCCGCGCGGACGATCTGGTACGCAATAACGGCTATGCTGCCAACGCCATCCAGCTGCATCAGGATCATATCGTCGGGTCTTTTTTCCGGCTCAGTCATCGCCCAAGCTGGCGCTATCTGGGCATCGGGGAGGAAGAAGCCCGTGCCTTTTCCCGCGAGGTTGAAGCGGCATGGAAAGAGTTTGCCGAGGACGACTGTTGCTGCATTGACGTTGAGCGAAAACGCACGTTCACCATGATGATTCGGGAAGGTGTGGCCATGCATGCCTTTAACGGTGAACTGTTCGTTCAGGCCACCTGGGATACCAGCCCGTCGCGACTGTTCCGGACACAGTTCCGGATGGTCAGTCCGAAGCGTATCAGCAACCCGAACAATACCGGCGACAGCCGGAACTGCCGTGCCGGTGTGCAGATTAATGACAGCGGCGCGGCGCTGGGATATTACGTCAGCGAGGACGGCTATCCTGGCTGGATGCCGCAGAAATGGACATGGATACCCCGTGAGTTACCCGGCGGGCGCGCCTCGTTCATTCACGTTTTTGAACCCGTGGAGGACGGACAGACCCGCGGTGCAAATGTGTTTTACAGCGTGATGGAGCAGATGAAGATGCTCGACACGCTGCAGAACACGCAGCTGCAGAGCGCCATTGTGAAGGCGATGTATGCCGCCACCATTGAGAGTGAGCTGGATACGCAGTCAGCGATGGATTTTATTCTGGGCGCGAACAGTCAGGAGCAGCGGGAAAGGCTGACCGGCTGGATTGGTGAAATTGCCGCGTATTACGCCGCAGCGCCGGTCCGGCTGGGAGGCGCAAAAGTACCGCACCTGATGCCGGGTGACTCTCTGAACCTGCAGACGGCTCAGGACACGGATAACGGCTACTCCGTGTTTGAGCAGTCACTGCTGCGGTATATCGCTGCCGGACTGGGTGTCTCGTATGAGCAGCTTTCCCGGAATTACGCCCAGATGAGCTACTCCACGGCACGGGCCAGTGCGAACGAGTCGTGGGCGTACTTTATGGGGCGGCGAAAATTCGTCGCATCCCGTCAGGCGAGCCAGATGTTTCTGTGCTGGCTGGAAGAGGCCATCGTTCGCCGCGTGGTGACGTTACCTTCAAAAGCGCGCTTCAGCTTTCAGGAAGCCCGCAGTGCCTGGGGGAACTGCGACTGGATAGGCTCCGGTCGTATGGCCATCGATGGTCTGAAAGAAGTTCAGGAAGCGGTGATGCTGATAGAAGCCGGACTGAGCACCTACGAGAAAGAGTGCGCGAAACGCGGTGACGACTATCAGGAAATTTTTGCCCAGCAGGTCCGTGAAACGATGGAGCGCCGCGCAGCTGGTCTTAAACCGCCCGCCTGGGCGGCTGCGGCATTTGAATCCGGGCTGCGACAATCAACAGAGGAGGAGAAGAGTGACAGCAGAGCTGCGTAATCTCCCGCATATTGCCAGCATGGCCTTTAATGAGCCGCTGATGCTTGAACCCGCCTATGCGCGGGTTTTCTTTTGTGCGCTTGCAGGCCAGCTTGGGATCAGCCGCCTGACGGATGCGGTGTCCGGCGACAGCCTGACTGCCCAGGAGGCACTCGCGACGCTGGCATTATCCGGTGATGATGACGGACCACGACAGGCCCGCAGTTATCAGGTCATGAACGGCATCGCCGTGCTGCCGGTGTCCGGCACGCTGGTCAGCCGGACGCGGGCGCTGCAGCCGTACTCGGGGATGACCGGTTACAACGGCATTATCGCCCGTCTGCAACAGGCTGCCAGCGACCCGATGGTGGACGGCATTCTGCTCGATATGGACACACCGGGCGGGATGGTGGCGGGAGCATTTGACTGTGCTGACATCATCGCCCGTGTGCGAGACATAAAACCGGTATGGGCGCTGGCCAACGACATGAACTGCAGTGCAGGTCAGCTGCTTGCCAGCGCCGCCTCCCGGCGTCTGGTCACGCAGACCGCCCGGACAGGCTCCATCGGCGTCATGATGGCTCACAGTAATTACGGTGCTGCCCTGGAGAAACAGGGCGTGGAAATCACGCTGATTTACAGCGGCAGCCATAAGGTGGATGGCAACCCCTACAGCCATCTACCGGGTGATGTCCGGGAAACACTGCAGTCCCGGATGGATGCAACCCGCTGGATGTTTGCGCAGAAGGTGTCGGCATATACCGGCCTGTCCGTGCAGGCTGTGCTGGATACCGAGGCTGCAGTGTACAGCGGTCAGGAGGCCATTGATGCCGGACTGGCTGATGAACTTGTCAACAGCACCGATGCGATCACCGTCATGCGTGATGCACTGGATGCACGTAAATCCCGTCTCTCAGGAGGGCGAATGACCAAAGAGACTCAATCAACAACTGTTTCAGCCACTGCTTCGCAGGCTGACGTTACTGGCGTGGTGCCAGCGATGGAGGGCGAAAACGCCAGCGCGGCGCAGCCGGACGTGAACGCGCAGATCACCGCTGCGGTTGCGGCAGAAAACAGCCGCATTATGGGGATCCTCAACTGTGAGGAGGCTCACGGACGCGAAGAACAGGCCCGCGTGCTGGCAGAAACCCCCGGTATGACCGTGGAAACGGCCCGCCGCATTCTGGCCGCAGCACCACAGAGTGCACAGGCGCGCAGTGATACTGCGCTGGATCGTCTGATGCAGGGGGCACCGGCACCGCTGGCTGCAGGTAACCTGGCATCTGATGCCGTTAACGATTTGCTGAACACACCAGTGTAAGGGATGTTTATGACGAGCAAAGAAACCTTTACCCATTACCAGCCGCTGGGCAACAGTGACCCGGCTCATAGCGCAACTGCGCCCGGCGGATTGAGTGCGAAAGCGCCTGCAATGACCCCGCTGATGCTGGACACCTCCACCCGTAAGCTGGTTGCGTGGGATGGCACCACCGACGGTGCTGCCGTTGGCATTCTTGCGGTTGCTGCTGACCAGACCAGCACCACGCTGACGTTCTACAAGTCCGGCACGTTCCGTTATGAGGATGTACTCTGGCCGGAGGCTGCCAGCGACGAGACGAAAAAACGGACCGCGTTTGCCGGAACGGCAATCAGCATCGTTTAACCTTACCCTTCATCACTAAAGGCCGCCTGTGCGGCTTTTTTTTACGGGATTTTTTTATGTCGATGTACACAACCGCCCAGCTGCTGGCGGCAAATGAGCAGAAATTTAAGTTTGATCCGCTGTTTCTGCGTCTCTTTTTCCGTGAGAGCTATCCCTTCACCACGGAGAAAGTCTATCTCTCACAAATTCCGGGACTGGTAAACATGGCGCTGTACGTTTCGCCGATTGTTTCCGGTGAGGTTATCCGTTCCCGTGGCGGCTCCACCTCTGAATTTACGCCGGGATATGTCAAGCCGAAGCATGAGGTGAATCCGCAGATGACCCTGCGTCGCCTGCCGGATGAAGATCCGCAGAATCTGGCGGACCCGGCTTACCGCCGCCGTCGCATCATCATGCAGAACATGCGTGACGAAGAGCTGGCCATTGCTCAGGTCGAAGAGATGCAGGCAGTTTCTGCCGTGCTTAAGGGCAAATACACCATGACCGGTGAAGCCTTTGATCCGGTTGAGGTGGATATGGGCCGCAGTGCGGCGAACAACATCACACAGTCCGGCGGCACGGAGTGGAGCAAGCGTGACAAGTCCACGTATGACCCGACCGACGATATCGAAGCCTACGCGCTGAACGCCAGTGGCGTGGTGAATATCATTGTGTTTGACCCGAAAGGCTGGGCGCTGTTCCGTTCCTTCAAAGCCGTCAGGGAGAAGCTGGATACCCGTCGCGGCTCTCATTCCGAACTGGAGACAGCGGTAAAAGACCTGGGCAAAGCGGTGTCTTATAAGGGAATGTATGGCGATGTGGCCATCGTCGTGTATTCCGGACAGTACGTGGAAAACGGCGTCAAAAAGAACTTCCTGCCGGACAACACGATGGTGCTGGGTAACACTCAGGCACGCGGTCTGCGCACCTATGGCTGCATTCAGGATGCGGATGCACAGCGCGAAGGCATTAACGCCTCTGCCCGTTACCCGAAAAACTGGGTGACCACCGGCGATCCGGCGCGTGAGTTCACCATGATTCAGTCAGCACCGCTGATGCTGCTGGCTGACCCTGATGAGTTCGTTTCCGTACAACTGGCGTAATCGTGGCCCTTCGGGGCCATTTTCTCTCTGTGGAGGAGTTCATGACGAAAGATGAACTGATTGCCCGTCTTCAGGAGCTGGGTGAGCAACTGAACCGTGATGTCAGCCTGACGGGAACGAAAGAAGAACTGGCGCTCCGTGTGGCAGAGCTGGAAGAGGAGCTTGATGACACTGCCGATCAGGATACCCCTATCAGCCCGGAAAATGCGCTGACCGGACATGAAAATGAGGTTGTATCAGCGCAGCCGGATACCGTGACTGATACGGCTGATCTGGTCACGGTTGTGGCACTGGTGACGCTGCATACTGATGCACTTCACGCCACGCGGGATGACACTGTGGCATTTGTGCTGCCGGGAACGGCGTTCCGTGTCTCTGCCGGTGTGGCAGCCGAAATGACAGAACGCGGCCTGGCCAGAATGCAATAACGGGAGGCGCTGTGGCTGATTTCGATAACCTGTTCGATGCTGCCATTGCCCGCGCCGATGAAACGATACGCGGGTACATGGGAACGTCAGCCACCATGACATCCGGTGAGCAGTCCGGCGCAGTAATACGTGGTGTTTTTGATGACCCTGAAAATATCAGCTATGCCGGACAGGGCGTGCGCGTTGAAGGCTCCAGCCCGTCCCTGTTTGTCCGGACTGATGATGTGCGGCAGCTGCGGCGCGGCGACACGCTGAGCATCGGTGAGGAAAACTTCTGGATAGACCGGGTTTCGCCGGATGATGGTGGAAGCTGTCATCTCTGGCTTGGGCGGGGCGTACCGCCTGCCGTTAACCGTCGCCGCTGAAAGGGGGATGTATGGCCATAAAAGGTCTTGAGCAGGCCGTTGAAAACCTCAGCCGTATCAGCAGAACGGCGGTGCCCGGTGCCGCCGCAATGGCCATTAACCGCGTTGCTTCATCCGCGATATCGCAGTCGGCGTCACAGGTTGCCCGTGAGACAAAGGTACGCCGGAAACTGGTAAAGGAAAGGGCCAGGCTGAAAAGGGCCACGGTCAAAAATCCGCAGGCCAGAATCAAGGTTAACCGGGGGGATTTGCCCGTAATCAAGCTGGGGAATGCGCGGGTTGTCCTGTCCCGCCGCAGGCGTCGTAAAAAGGGGCAGCGTTCATCCCTGAAAGGTGGCGGCAGCGTGCTTGTGGTGGGAAACCGTCGTATTCCCGGCGCGTTTATTCAGCAACTGAAAAATGGCCGGTGGCATGTTATGCAGCGTGTGGCCGGGAAAAACCGTTACCCCATTGATGTAGTGAAAATCCCGATGGCGGTGCCGCTGACCACGGCGTTTAAACAGAATATTGAACGGATACGGCGTGAACGTCTTCCGAAAGAGCTGGGCTATGCGCTGCAGCATCAACTGAGAATGGTAATAAAGCGATGAAACATACTGAACTCCGTGCAGCCGTACTGGATGCACTGGAGAAGCATGACACCGGGGCGACGCTTTTTGATGGTCGCCCCGCTGTTTTTGATGAGGAAGATTTTCCGGCAATTGCCGTTTATCTCACCGGCGCTGAATACACGGGCGAAGAGCTGGACAGCGATACCTGGCAGGCGGAGCTGCATATTGAAGTTTTCCTGCCTGCTCAGGTGCCGGATTCAGAGCTGGATTCGTGGATGGAGTCCCGGATTTATCCGGTGATGAGCGATATCCCGGCACTGTCAGATTTGATCACCAGTATGGTGGCCAGTGGCTATGACTACCGGCGCGACGATGATGCGGGCCTGTGGAGTTCAGCCGATCTGACTTATGTCATTACCTATGAAATGTGAGGACGCTATGCCTGTACCAAATCCTACAATGCCGGTGAAAGGTGCCGGGACCACCCTGTGGGTTTATAAGGGGAGCGGTGACCCTTATGCGAACCCGCTTTCAGACGTTGACTGGTCGCGTCTGGCAAAAGTTAAAGACCTGACGCCCGGCGAACTGACCGCTGAGTCCTATGACGACAGCTATCTCGATGATGAAGATGCAGACTGGACTGCGACCGGGCAGGGGCAGAAATCTGCCGGAGATACCAGCTTCACGCTGGCGTGGATGCCCGGAGAGCAGGGGCAGCAGGCGCTGCTGGCGTGGTTTAATGAAGGTGATACCCGTGCCTATAAAATCCGCTTCCCGAACGGCACGGTCGATGTGTTCCGTGGCTGGGTCAGCAGTATCGGTAAGGCGGTGACGGCGAAGGAAGTGATTACCCGCACGGTGAAGGTCACCAATGTGGGACGTCCGTCGATGGCAGAAGATCGCAGCACGGTGACGGCGACAACCGGCATGACGGTGACACCCGCCAGTGCTTCCGTAGTGAAAGGGCAGAGCACCACGCTGACCGTGGCATTCCAGCCGGAGGGCGCAACCGACAAGAGCTTCCGTGCGGTGTCTGCGGATAAAACAAAAGCCACCGTGTCGGTCAGTGGTATGACCATCACCGTGAAAGGTGTTGCTGCAGGCAAGGTCAACATTCCGGTCGTATCCGGTAATGGTGAGTTTGCTGCGGTTGCAGAAATCAACGTCACCGCCAGTTAATCCGGAGAGTCAGCGATGTTCCTGAAAACCGAATCATTTGAACATAACGGTGTGACCGTCACGCTTTCTGAACTGTCAGCCCTGCAGCGTATTGAGCATCTCGCCCTGATGAAACGGCAGGCAGAACAGGCGGAGTCAGACAGCAACCGGAAGTTTACTGTGGAAGACGCCATCAGAACCGGCGCGTTTCTGGTGGCGATGTCCCTGTGGCATAACCATCCGAAGAAGACAAAGCTGCCTTCCATGAATGAAGCCGTTAAACAGATTGAGCAGGAAGTGCTTACCACCTGGCCCACAGAGGCAATTTCTCATGCTGAAAACGTGGTGTACCGGCTGTCCGGTATGTATGAGTTTGTGGTGAATGATGCCCCTGAACAGGCAGAGGACGCCGGGCCTGCAGAGCCTGTTTCTGCGGGAAAGTGTTCGACGGTGAGCTGAGTTTTGCCCTGAAACTGGCGCGCGAGATGGGGCGACCCGACTGGCGTGCCATGCTTGCCGGGATGTCATCCACGGAGTATGCCGACTGGCACCGCTTTTACAGTACCCATTATTTTCATGATGTTCTGCTGGATATGCACTTTTCCGGGCTGACGTACACCGTACTCAGCCTGTTTTTCAGCGATCCGGATATGCATCCGCTGGATTTCAGTCTGCTGAACCGGCGCGAGGCTGACGAAGAGCCTGAAGATGTTGTGCTGATGCAGAAAGCGGCAGGGCTTGCCGGAGGTGTCCGCTTTGGCCCGGACGGGAATGAAGTTATCCCCGCTTCCCCGGATGTGGCGGACATGACGGAGGATGACGTAATGCTGATGACAGTATCAGAAGGGATCGCAGGAGGAGTCCGGTATGGCTGAACCGGTAGGCGATCTGGTCGTTGATTTGAGTCTGGATGAGGCCAGATTTGACGAGCAGATGGCCAGAGTCAGGCGTCATTTTTCCGGTACGGAAAGTGATGCGAAAAAAACAGCGGCAGTCGTTGAACAGTCAATGAACCGGCAGGCGCTGGCTGCACAGAAAGCGGGGATTTCCGTCGGACAGTATAAAGCCGCCATGCGTATGCTTCCTGCACAGTTCACCGACGTGGCCACGCAGCTTGCAGGCGGGCAAAGTCCGTGGCTGATCCTGCTGCAACAGGGGGGGCAGGTTAAGGACTCCTTCGGCGGGATGATCCCCATGTTCAGGGGGCTTGCCGGTGCGATCACCCTGCCGATGGTCGGGGCCACCTCGCTAGCGGTGGCGACCGGTGCGCTGGCGTATGCCTGGTATCAGGGCAACTCAACCCTGTCCGATTTCAACAAAACGCTGGTCCTTTCCGGCAATCAGTCGGGTCTGACGGCAGATCGCATGCTGGTCCTGTCCAGAGCCGGGCAGGCGGCAGGGCTGACGTTTAACCAGACCAGCGAGTCACTCAGCGCACTGGTTAAGGCGGGAGTAAGCGGTGAGGCTCAGATTGCATCCATCAGCCAGAGTGTGGCGCGTTTCTCCTCTGCATCCGGCGTGGAGGTGGACAAGGTCGCTGAAGCCTTCGGGAAGCTGACCACAGACCCGACGTCAGGGCTGACAGCGATGGCACGCCAGTTCCATAACGTGACGGCGGAGCAGATTGCGTATGTTGCTCAGTTGCAGCGTTCCGGCGATGAAGCCGGGGCATTGCAGGCGGCGAACGAGGCCGCGACGAAAGGGTTTGATGACCAGACCCGCCGCCTGAAAGAGAACATGGGTACGCTGGAGACCTGGGCAGACAGGACAGTGCGGGCATTCAAATCCATGTGGGATGCGGTGCTGGATATTGGTCGTCCTGATACCGCGCAGGAGATGCTGATTAAGGCAGAGGCTGCGTTTAAGAAAGCGGACGACATCTGGAGTCTGCGCAAGGATGATTATTTTGTTAACGATGAAGCGCGGGCGCGTTACTGGGATGATCGTGAAAAGGCCCGTCTTGCGCTTGAAGCCGCGAGAAAGAAGGCTGAACAGCAGAGTCAACAGGACAAAAATGCGCAGCAGCAGAGCGATACTGAAGCGTCACGGCTGAAATATACCGAAGAGGCGCAGAAGGCTTACGAACGGCTGCAGACGCCGCTGGAGAAATATACCGCCCGTCAGGAAGAACTGAACAAGGCACTGAAGGACGGGAAAATTCTGCAGGCAGATTACAACACGCTGATGGCGGCGGCGAAAAAGGACTATGAAGCGACGCTGAAAAAGCCGAAACAGTCCGGCGTGAAGGTGTCTGCGGGCGATCGTCAGGAAGACAGTGCTCATGCTGCCCTGCTGACGCTTCAGGCTGAACTCCGGACGCTGGAGAAGCATGCCGGAGCAAATGAGAAAATCAGCCAGCAGCGCCGGGATTTGTGGAAGGCGGAAAATCAGTTCGCGGTACTGGAGGAGGCGGCACAACGTCGCCAGCTATCCGCACAGGAGAAATCCCTGCTGGCGCATAAAGATGAGACGCTGGAGTACAAACGCCAGCTGGCTGCACTTGGCGATAAGGTCACGTATCAGGAGCACCTGAACGCGCTGGCGCAGCAGGCGGATAAATTCGCACAGCAGCAACGGGCAAAACGGGCCGCCATTGAGGCGAAAAACCGGGGGCTGACTGACCGGCAGGCAGCGCGGGAAGCCACGGAACAGCGTCTGAAGGAACAGTATGGCGATAATCCGCTGGCGCTGAATAACGTCATGTCAGAGCAGAAAAAGACCTGGGCGGCTGAAGACCAGCTTCGCGGGAGCTGGATGGCAGGCCTCAAGTCCGGCTGGAGTGAGTGGGAAGAGAGCGCCACGGACAGTATGTCGCAGGTTAAAAGTGCAGCCACGCAGACCTTTGATGGTATTGCACAGAATATGGCGGCGATGCTGACCGGCAGTGAACAGAACTGGCGCAGCTTCACCCGCTCCGTGCTGTCCATGATGACAGAAATTCTGCTTAAGCAGGCAATGGTGGGGATTGTCGGGAGTATCGGCAGCGCCATTGGCGGTGCTACCGGTGGCGGCGCATCAGCGTCAGGCGGTACAGCCATTCAGGCAGCTGCGGCGAAATTCCATTTTGCGACCGGAGGATTTACGGGAACCGGCGGCAAATATGAGCCAGCGGGGATTGTTCACCGTGGTGAGTTTGTCTTCACGAAGGAGGCAACCAGCCGGATTGGCGTGGGGAATCTCTACCGGCTGATGCGCGGCTATGCCACCGGTGGTTATGTCGGTACACCGGGCAGTCTGGCTGACAGCCGGTCGCAGGCGTCCGGGACGTTTGAGCAGAATAACCATGTGGTGATTAACAACGACGGCACGAACGGGCAGATAGGTCCGGCTGCTCTGAAGGCGGTGTATGACATGGCCCGCAAGGGTGCCCGTGATGAAATTCAGACACAGATGCGTGATGGTGGCCTGTTCTCCGGAGGTGGACGATGAAAACCTTCCGCTGGAAAGTGAAACCCGGTATGGATGTGGCTTCGGCCCCTTCTGTAAGAAAGGTGCGCTTTGGTGATGGCTGTTCCCAGCGAGCGCCTGCCGGGCTGAATGCCAACCTGAAAACGTACAGCGTGACGCTTTCTGTCCCCCGTGAGGAGGCCACGGTACTGGAGTCGTTTCTGGAAGAGCACGGTGGCTGGAAATCCTTTCTGTGGACGCCGCCTTATGAGTGGCGGCAGATAAAGGTGACCTGCGCAAAATGGTCGTCGCGGGTCAGTATGCTGCGTGTTGAGTTCAGCGCAGAGTTTGAACAGGTGGTGAACTGATGCAGGATATCCGGCAGGAAACACTGAATGAATGCACCCGTGTGGAGCAGTCGGCCAGCGTGGTGCTCTGGGAAATCGATCTGACAGAGGTCGGTGGAGAACGTTATTTTTTCTGTAATGAGCAGAACGAAAAAGGTGAGCCGGTCACCTGGCAGGGGCGACAGTATCAGCCGTATCCCATTCAGGGGAGTGGTTTTGAACTGAATGGCAAAGGCACCAGTACGCGCCCCACGCTGACGGTTTCTAACCTGTACGGTATGGTCACCGGGATGGCGGAAGATCTGCAGAGTCTGGTCGGCGGAACGGTGGTCCGGCGTAAGGTTTACGCCCGTTTTCTGGATGCGGTGAACTTCGTCAACGGAAACAG
>ERZ772818.2154-NODE-2154-length-15640-cov-4.232146_pt1 | contig 15640 bp, 16 predicted proteins | sample MGYA00580837_ERZ772818 | MGnify/ENA primary metagenome ERZ772818 (study PRJEB29015, sample SAMEA2737671) | human gut metagenome | biome: human gut; feature: human-associated habitat; material: faeces | place: China | collected 2012 ...
AGGTGCTTATTGGTACTTTTGCAGTTAATATAAGCATTTACCATAAGTTTATTCACACGGATCTGCTGGTCAATTCGTTTAATCATCACTTTCTCATTCACAGACTGGTCATCTCTTCCAATAAAATAACGATAGAAGTTTACATCCAGATAATACATATTCTTTACATAAGGAAGAGGTTCAAAAGCAAAGAGGTTATCTACATAAAATGTATGCTTTGGCAGTTCCAGATTACATTCATGAAGTAATTTTGTACGATAGATCATGGAATGCATCAGAAGATATTTGCCCTTCGGCATATGTTTCACTTCTTCCCATCCAAATATTCTGTCCTGTGGCAGACATTTCCGGTACTGCATGATTTTCTTACGGGTTGCCCCCTGTTTCTCATATACGAAATTACTGATCAGAAGGTCAACTGTCTGCGGACCTCTGAGCAGTTCATATAAAGTTTTCAGAATCTGTACATATGCTTCTTTATTTACCCAGTCATCACTGTCCACTACCTTGAAATACAATCCTGTAGCATTTCTGATCCCTGCATTGACAGCTTCTCCATGACCACCATTTTCCTGATGGATTGCCTTTACAATTGTCGGATATTTCCTGGCATAGTCATCTGCAATCTCGGCAGTTCTGTCAGAAGATCCGTCATCTACTATAAGAATCTCTACTTCTTCTCCTCCCACCAGTAATGACTCTATACAATTCTCCATATAATCCTGGGAATTATAACATGGAATCGCAATACTTAACAGTTTCATCTTGTTTCCTCCTTGATATACTTTGCATACGCTCCAAAAGCAGATGGAATTGCGTATTGTTTACCTGACTGTTCTTTACTTACAAAAATGAGTTCTTTATCCTGTGTTGTCTTTAGGGATGATACCTTTATTCTGTATGCCTGCATTCTCCATTCAATATGGGAGAAAATATGTTTCGCAGGCGGAAGTTCTTCTATATATAATGGATCAAGTCCCAACTCTTTTACGTACAAAAGCGCATCTTCGCTTTTTAAATGTCCCTGAGTATTTGGCAGTTCATATAAGCCTGCCAAAAGTCCTTTCTCAGGTCTTTTCCTGATAGCTGTGCATTCTCCGTCCTGAATGATAAACACAGTCCTGTTGTCCTGTGTTCTGGCTTTCTTAGGTGATTTTACAGGAATCATATCCGCTTTATCATGTCTGTGAGCCAGACAGGTAAATGCAATCGGACATTCTGCACATTTCGCCTGACCGTTGGGAACACATATCACAGCTCCCAGTTCCATCAGTGCCTGATTAAAGTCTCCCGGACAATCTGAGGGCATGATCTGCGAAACCTGCTGTTCTATTTTTCTGCGGACAGACTGCCGGCTGATGTCTTCCGTACTCTCTGTAATTCTGGAAATCACACGCAGTACATTCCCGTCTACAGCCGGAACCTTTTCCCCATATGCGATCGATGCAATGGCACCGGCTGTATAACTTCCTATTCCCTTTAACGACAAAAGCGCCTGATAATCTTCAGGCAGTCTGCCATTATATTCATCTTTTACAGTTTTCGCCGCTTCCTGCATGTTCCGAACGCGGTTATAATATCCCAGTCCCTCCCATAACTTCAGAAGTTTCTCTTCAGGACATTCCGCCAGTGACTGAATATCCGGGAGTTCTGTGATAAATCTCTGAAAATAGGGTTTCACTGCCTCCACTCTGGTTTGCTGCAGCATAATCTCCGACACCCATGTATAATAAGCATTGTCCTTATCTCTCCATGGAAGAATCCTCTTATTATCCCTGTACCATTTTACCAGAGGCCGCACAATCTCTTCAAGTACCATAATTTATCTTTTCCTCGTTTATTTACTGTTCACTCCATTCTCAGTAACGCCGCCAAAATTCATTTCAGATTACCTGTGGCAATTGGATTTTGGCCTGTATGTCATTTTATCACAAAACAGGAAAAAACGCTAATACATAAAAATAAAAAGGACCGTACACATTTTACCGTATCTCGATCCTTCTTGTCTTATTCATTATTTTTTACATTTTAATTTCAAATAACACACAAGCCCGACAATAATGATCAGAAGTGCTGCTATGTAAGCTATTTTAAAGGCCAGTGCTGTAGTAAAAAGATCTATAGCAGAAACAACGCCAATCAAAATAAGCGCAACTCCACTTGCTTTTGCCATCTTCTCTTCATCATAAAGCTTCTTACTGATGTCCGAGTTTCCACCTTTCAGGAAAATATCCCCATGTCCTGTCAGAAGCATTATTCCTACTATGAAAGCGGCAATTGTCAGTATGATGTTTAAAGAATCAAAATTCATAACCTTCCCCTTTCTTTCTGCATTTTACCATACAGAACCTTTTTTCTTTTTATAGAAATCCGGGACTATTGTTTCGTATACAATGATCCCGGAATATCCATACCTGTTTTTATTTTTCAGAAAACTGTTCAATACCTCCAATTAAAAGATTACAGAAAAGTAATTCCTGATCAATATTAATAGAAACATACGATTGGAATATTGCAGTCAATAATATTATAAAGTTCTGCTGCTTTCTCCGGCGGCATATTGATACATCCATGCGAACCGCCTTCCATGAAACGATCTCCACCAAAGTATGGCTGCCAGTTTGCATCATGGAAACCAATACCGCCATTAAACGGCATCCAGTACGTTACCGGCTGTTCATATTCGTATTTACCGTTTGCCAACTGTTTACCTCTGAGCACATCCGGGCTCTTCTTATAATAAATCGTATAAATACCGGCCGGAGTTTGACGGTCAGAATATCTCATATCACCGGAAACAATATCTGACTCAAAGATATCTTCTCCGTTCTGGTAGAAATACATATGCTGTTCGGACAGATCCACTTCAATATAAGTATTTCCTATATCATTGTAACCATGTGCATTGGCTGTCATAGAATAAACCGGCTCTCTGGTTGTCTGTGTCCCTGACTGGATTTCCTGTGTCAGCTGTGCAACCTCTGAAGCCTGGTCTATCTGCCATCCATATGCAGAACCGTATACACTGACAGTTCTCCCACTTGTTGTCTGGAACTCTCTTTCAGTTCCCACCGTATCATGGGCCGCTGCAAGCTGCGCCACATAATCTGCGATGTGCTGTCTGAAAGATGTATCATCCATGATCAGCTGTCCTTTTTCATCAAAATTCAGCCAGTCCTTGATCGTATTTCCATCCAGGGTTTCCGTTTCATCTCCAAAAGTATACGTAATGCTTGCTTTTGTGAAATTGTTACATGCATTAAGAGACGCCTGCAGATCCGGATTGTCACTGGTGATATCTGCTTTTACATACACGTCCGGCTCACTGTCGAAATCAACCGAAGTTTTATTTCCCGAAACAGCTTCCGAAAGCACGTTATAAGCATTTTTCAAATCCAGCTTACTTCCCTCTGTCTCCGGAACAATCTCAAACTGCGAATCTCCATATGCGACATATGCATTCTCAGGAGCTACCTGATTCTCTTTCTGTGCACAGTTAAGTGCCTTCACCTGTTTTTTCAGCTTTTCTTTATCGTAAGTCGTGTTCTCAGCGGCTGTATAGCTCTTCTTTTCAAAAAAACCTCTGATCCATTCATAAGGTTTCTGATCTTTCAGAAGTTTCAGAACACTTCCATCAGAAACATAACTATAACCGATCTGATCTCCGCTGATCGTCTGCGGATCCAGATTTCTGGAATCAACCTCTATGGAATAGTTCTCTACTGTCTTCGCAAGCTTCTGTTCTGCCTCATAAGCAGTTTTACCTGAACAGTCAATACCATTGATCGATGTTCCTTCAAAGAATTTATCCGAATAATAATATGACATACCTGCATATGCGGCTCCGGCACTTACAATAACCATTGCCACTGCGATTCCTGTAATTTTTAATCCTTTATGCTTCTTGCGAACAGGCGGTTCATAAGGTGCAAGATCTTCATCACTGATCGGTACATACGAAATTCTCCCCGGTCTTGCGGATTTATGGCGTCTGCCAGTTATTTCCGTACTGCCATTTGGGACTGTGTTGTTTTTTTCCTCTTTGTTGCCCATCTATTTTCTCCTCAACATAAATGTTACCGTTCATTTTTCCTGAAGCCTATTACTTCTGAATCATATTACTGTTGATTCGGTTAATTAAGAGGCTTGCTATAATTCTTAATAATACGCTTCACAATACACAGAATTTATGTACTGATCACATAAACCTGCGCTGCATGTTTCATTATAACATAATTCTTCCAATTTGCACCTACTATTCACCTTTTTCTCATTTTTTATTACTGTTTGCAGGTAATATCCCCGAAAAATGTTTTCTTTGGCAAATCCCTTGTGATTTTTCTTATTTTTACAGGCCAAGTCTGCGTTTCATATCCTTCATCACATAGAAATACATGACGATCAAAAGTCCTCCGGCAAGCACCCATGCCATCGGACTGGCCATACATGCTCCAAAGTAACTCTTATGAGCTGCCGCGACCATAGCAGTGATTCCACGTCCTGCCAGTTCTGCAACACCGGCAAGCATGGGAAGCAGTCCGTATCCCATGCCCTGGATACCATTCCTGAGTGCATTGACAAAGTGAAGTGGTATGAAAAATACTGCCACGCATTTCACATAAGTATCAACCATAGGAATGACTTCTGCGGCATTATCTGAAATAAACAGATAAGACAGATATTTGCCAAAGAAGAAAATGATCACACCTGTAACAATGGCATAGGTAATTCCTATAATATGCGCACTGTTAAATCCCTGTCTGACTCTGTCCAGTTTACGTGCTCCTATATTCTGTGCATTATATGTTGCCATTGTTGTTCCGATTGCAACATATGCCTGGGTAAAAATATTCTCAATCTTATTTCCTGCCGTAAATGCCGCTACTGCATAGGAACCAAGAATATTCAGTGCAGACTGTACCATCATGGTTCCGATCGCAGTGATGGAATACTGCAGTCCCATGGGAATGCCCACAAGAATTTCTTTTTTGGCAATCTCTGAACGAAATCTCCAGTCATCCGCCTTCAGTCTCAATTCCGGTACGTATTTTATGATATAAATCAGGCAAAGCACTCCGGATACTCCCTGTGCTGTGATCGTTGCCCAGGCAGCCCCGGCGACTCCCATATGGAAAACAATAATAAACGTCAGGTCAAGTACTATATTCAAAAGTGCCGCCAGAATCAGGAAATACAAGGGTGTCTTACTGTTTCCCAGTGCTCTCAGAATACTGGCCAGGATATTATATAATACCTGTGCAAAAATACCTCCGCATATGATCATAATGTAGGTATATGCATCCTGAAAAATGTTGTCAGGTGTGTTCATCAGCTTCAGAAGAGGGCGCATGCCCAGCAAACTTAAAGAACTGATGATTACGGTAAAAATCAGGGAAAGAAGAATTCCGTTAGCTACACTGATCTTTACCCCTTCGGTATCTTTGGCACCGAAGCGCTGAGCGGTGAGTACGGAGAAACCAGCTGTGATTCCCTGCGAGAAGCCCACAGTAAGAAACATGATCGTTCCGGTGGATCCGACTGCCGCAAGGGCATCCGCGCCTACATAGCGTCCTACAATAATCGTATCTGCCATATTATAGAGCTGCTGAAAAATGTTTCCAATAATAAGAGGAAGCATAAATTTCAGGATTACCGGCAAAGGCCGGCCTTTTGTCATATCTTTTTCCATAAAAAACTCCTTATTGAGAAATATAGAAATCGTAAATAAAAAGTGTTACTAAATTACTTACATATTAGAGTGTGTCAGAGTCTGTTTGAAAAATCATTCCCACAAAATATAACGCACATTTTGCAGATTGCATTTTTTTACATACTCTGGAAGCGAAAATTATTTTATCACACTGCGGATTATCTGTCACTATTTTATTTTTGACTATTTTAAAGGCATTTAATGCCATAATGTTCAAGAAACCACACTTTTTCTCGAAAAATGTTTAGGAATTTTGACTGATATGTTGGTTTTGCTTGCTATTTGCTCTCATAAATGGTAAAATCAAATATAACGTGAAGATATTTTTTTGAAAGAGAGGCATTCATATAAATGGCGAATGAACATGGAGAACAGATCAGAATCGTGCAGGAGACTGTGGCTGGTAAGGAGATTACTTTTGCCCATGTAATGGGAGGACCGGCACCGATCATTTATCAGAAGCTTGGGTTGAATCCGCAGCTGGATTATCGTTCCTCTGCAATTGGAATCATGAATATGACACCTCCGGAATCCGCAGTTATCGCTTCTGATATTGCGGTGAAGAGCGGTAATGTTTATCTTGGATTTGCAGACCGGTTTACAGGGACTTTGATCATTACAGGAGAGATTTCTGATGTAATGTCTGCAATGACTGAGATCGTAAATTATTTCCGGGATTCTCTGGGATATGTGGTCTGCAATATTACGAAACGATAGGAAGTAGAAGCATGGAGCGAATAACGAAGGAAGAGCTGCTGGAAATGCTATTCCATGATGATTATGAACATCTGAAGGGGAAGAAGCTTCGTATGACTCGTGTGCGTGTACCGGGAAAGGAAGTTTGTCTTGCCCATGTGATCAGTCCTTCCCAATCTTGTATTTATGAAAATCTGGGACTGCATATTGGAGTTCATGAGGGGGAAGACCACACAGGAGAATCCATTGGTCTGATCCGTTTTACTCCCTGGGAAGCGGTTGTGGTAGCTGCAGATGTTGCCATGAAGAGTGCAGATGTACAGATCGGGTTTATGGATCGTTTTTGCGGTTCTCTGATCATTACAGGAGGATTGTCCCAGGTGCAGACTGCTGTGGAAGAGATCGTACGTTTCTTTGACAGAGAGTTAGGCTTTAAAACATGTGCGGTTCACAGAAGCTGACAGATACCTTATGGCTGCGGGAACAGCAGCTTATGGATACGATATTATGATATGCAAATGTAAAAATAATGCACTGCTGTATTTTTACAAGTAAGGTTTATTGAAAACAGGGGAAATACAATTCGATGAAGAAAATTTTTTTGATGGGAAGAAGTGAGGCCGGCAAGACCTCACTGACGCAGGCACTAAAAGGCGAGGAGCTTCATTATATAAAAACACAATATACCAATTCCAATGACGATACCATTGACTCTCCGGGGGAGTATGCAGAGTCAAAAAGATTCAGTGTAGGACTTGCATGTTTTTCCTTTGAGGCAGATGTGGTGGCAATTGTGCAGGCTGCAGATGAGCCATTTAATCTGTTTGGTGCAAGCTGCCGCTCTTTTATCCTTCGTCCTCTTATTGGCATTATCACAAAAATTGATTCACCATATGCCAATATCCCTATGGTGAGACAATGGCTGATCAACGCTGGATGTGAACGCATTTTTATGGTGAATAATGTGACCAGAGAGGGAATTGATGAGTTGATGGAATATCTGCAGGAGGATACCCCGAAGCTTACATTGGAACAGGCGAAATTCAAACAGAGCCTTGGTCTGAACGAGTGGGATCCTCTTCCAGAGGGCGTGGCTTATCCGGAAGAAATTGCTTGAGAGAGTCTCATTACCGTATTGCCGGAGATTACAATTTACAGATAAATCCCCCGGAAGAGGAACCGGAGCCTGAAATTGCAATTCCTAAAATAGAAATAGCAGTAGGAGAAACCACAGAATTAACAACAGATAGTAGTTCTGATAGAATCCCCACCGACGGTTCACCGATCATATTATATCAGATATTGGTGCAATAATTGGAAAATAAGTTAGCAACCACCAGTTCAAATTAAAATCTATGATTTCGATATTCTCGGGGACTGCATCCCTTTATTTTGGCAAAAACTTTGGAATAATAATTGGGATCTGAAAATCCAGCCTTGTCAGCCACCGCGCTGACAGGCTGGTCATCCTGCAAAAACTCCAGGCTGCGCTCGATCCGATATTCCTGCAAAAAGGCAAACAAGGTAGTATTCATATGACGTTTAAAAAGCCGGGTACATTCGCTTTCACACAGGTGGATGTGTCCGGCGATGTCATTTAAGGTGATCTTATTTTGATAATTTTCTTCTATGTAGGACAGAATCTTCTTGATTCGGTCGTATTCCAGAGAGTTTTCCCTGGAAGCCTGGGGTTCGTAGGTAATATGCTCCAGAAGAAGCCGCCACATGGATTGCAGGCAGATGGTAATGTCCAGCTCATAAAAATCCGGTTTCTTTTCATCCAGATCAATAATGCGGAGAAGATATTCGCGAAAAGGCTTGTGCCAGGGCTCACTCTGGTCGATACAGATGGCAGGGAGCATAGAATCCTGAATGACAGGATCTACATATTTGCTGTTGACAGTGCTTTGGAAAAATCCATAAATCAGCCTGGAATCAAAGGTTACAGGAATATAAGCGCAGTCCTTCTGATTTTCCATTGTGCCAGAGTGAAGGGCACCGGAGTTGTTAAATACAATATCTCCTTCTTTTAAGTGGTAAACCATATGGTTGACCTTGTAGCACATAGTGCCTTTTTGCACATAAGTAATCTCTATTTCCGGGTGCCAGTGCCACATAAAGGAACCAGACTCATATTCTGAAAGTTTCTGGTAGCTGACCAGGAATGGAAACTGTTCATTGCCGTGCTGTTTTAATTCTTTTTGAAACTGATTGGTTATGATCTGCATGCCAAACCTCCCGAGAAAAAATTTCATATCCTGTGGACTGTATAGAATTCCATATGTTCAAAAATAGAGAACTACAATAAAACGCATAAATTTACCTGTATTATACATCTGTTAAAGATAAAAACGCAATATATTACTTGTTTTTCGCAAGTTATTTAAGGTAATGCAAAGGAAATGCATGTAAAATGAAATTAACTTGATGAGAGATCCGGATAAGCACAGATGAAGCGGAAAATATGCACTGAGGCAGCTGGAGTACAGAATGTAAAATTATAACAATATTAACAAAAATAGGAGAATGAGACCATGAATTTACCAGAAAAAGCAAACCTTGAGAAAATCTATGGAGAGAACAGTGCCTGCGCAGCTCGTTTCCAGAATCTAGCAGACAACTTTGCCAGAATCTACAAACATGACCATGCAGATTTCTTTACTTCCCCTGGAAGAACAGAAATCATCGGAAACCATGTTGACCACAACGGCGGCAAGGTAATCGCAGGAAGTATCAATCTGGATACCATCGGCGCAGCTGCACCGAATGGAACCAACGTGATCCACATTACAAGTGAAGGCTACAGAGATGAGATCGTAGTTGATCTTGACAAGATCAGCAGAGCCAACTATCCGAAAGGAACCTTTGCCCTGGTTGCCGGTATGATGGAAGGTGCGAAGAAGAATGGCTTTCAGACAGCTGGTTTTGATGCCTATGTATGCACCAACGTGATCGCAGCAGCAGGAGTAAGTTCCTCTGCATCCTTTGAAATGCTGATCTGCGTAATCATCGATTACTTCTTTAACAACAGCAAGATGACTTACACAGACTATGCAAAGATTGGTCAGTACGCAGAGAACGTATACTGGGATAAAGCTTCCGGAATGATGGATCAGATGGCATGTGCAGTTGGTGGTCCGGTTCTCTTCGACTTTGCAGACAGAAATGATCTGAAATACAGCAAGCTGGACTTCTCCTATGGAAAATTTGGTCACAAACTGGTAATTGTAAACACCGGAAAAGGCCATGCAGATCTCAGCCAGGAATACTCTGAGATTCCAGGTGAGATGAAAGCAGCAGCCAAGGTACTTGGTGCAGAGCTTCTTCATGAGACTACTCTTGAAAATCTGCTTGCACATGTAAACGAGATTCAGGACGACAGAGCAATTCTCCGTTCCATTCACTTCTTTGAAGAGACTTCCCGTGTAGAACGGGCAGCAGAGGCAATTGGTAAGGCAGATTACGAGGAATTTTTGAAGCTGATGGATGAATCCGGAAGATCGTCCTGGGAACTGCTTCAGAACTGCTACTGCATGAAAGACTGCCACGAGCAGAAGATCCCGTTGGTTCTTGCTCTTACCCAGCTGTTCCTGAACAAGATCGGCGGCGGTATCTGCCGAGTACATGGCGGCGGATTTGCCGGTGTTATTGCAGCTGTTGTACCGGAAAATGAGATGGAGAATTATGTAGAATACATTTCCCAGTATGTTGGCAGAGAGAACGTTTATCCAATGGATATCCGCGCAATTGGAGCTGTTCACATTGGATAATGACAATATTCTGAGTTATCTGAACTAAAGGTGACCTTTTTCGCAGCAGCTTTTCGCTATGACAGCCAGTTTAGAACTTTTACAGTCTTTTTGTATTACCGTATTTGCGTAATATATACATAAAGAATCTGGACATATTTCCTTCTGACGTGCTATATTGAGTCTATCACAGAATTTTCGGAAATAAAGGAAAATACGAAAGAAGGAGAATCAGATGGAAAGATTGATTTTTCATGTTGATGTGAACAGCGCTTTTCTTTCCTGGGAGGCAGCGAGCAGAGTAAAGGCAGGTGAGCCGGATCTGCGGGAAATTCCGTCTGCAGTAGGCGGTGATCCCAGGACACGTACCGGAATCATAGTTGCGAAATCCATTCCTGCCAAGAAATACGGAGTACAGACTGGTGAGCCCGTGGCAATGGCCCTTCGAAAATGCCCGAATCTGGTAGTGGTACCTAGTGATTTTCGCCTTTACACGAAGAATTCCCAGGCATTTAAAGCAATTTGTAAATCTTATGCTCCTGCAATGGAATCCTTTTCTATTGATGAGGTATTTCTGGACATGACCGGAACTTCCCTGATCTACCCGGATCCCATAGCAACAGCCTGTGAGATAAAGGATAAGATTTATCAGGAGCTTGGATTTACAGTAAATGTGGGAATTTCCACCAATAAGCTGCTGGCGAAAATGGCCTCGGACTTCGAGAAGCCAAATAAAGTGCACACCCTTTTCCCGGAAGAAATTCCGGCAAAAATGTGGCCTCTTCCCATCAGAGATCTGTTATTTCTGGGAAAAGCTTCGGAAAAGAAGCTGGTTGATTTCGGAATCTGCACCATTGGGGAACTGGCTCGGGAAAGGGAGTCCACTATTCAGGCACTTCTGGGAGAAAAGACCGGGCATCAGCTCTTCCAGTACGCCAGAGGTATTGACAATTCTCCGGTTTTGGAAGTGCCGGAGGAGAGTAAAGGCTTTAGCGTGGAGAAGACTTTCAATGATGATATTATATCTATGGAGCAGATCCAGCCTATTTTATTGGAGCAATGCGATGTGGTAGCCACCAGAATGAGGCGGAAAGGAAAGAAGTGTACCTGTATTTCTGTCACCTTCCGCACTCTGGATTTTAAGAATCGTTCCCATCAGATGAAGCTTGGAAGTGCTACGGATGTAACCGATGAAGTCTACGCAAATGCCAGAAAACTGTTCGCAGAGTTCTGGAAAGGGCAGCCATTACGTCTGATCGGTGTGGCACTTACCGGGCTTACTGAGGACGGATTCGAACAGATGTCCCTGTTTGAGGACTGTACGAAAAAGGAACAGCGCCAGAAGCTGGATGCAGCGATGGATGCCATCCGCATGAAATTTGGAAACGACAAGATCACCCGGGCCAGCATTATGAACAGCAATGCAGGAATCGGGCGAAAAGCCAAGGCGCAGATGGAAAACGAAGAAAATGGAAAAGGATTCTAAAAGAAATAGAAAAGAGAACATTGTCATTTCTTTTGCAGGGAAATGCAATGTTCTTTTTTTGCACAGGAAACACTGTTTTGTTCTTATGTAAAAAAATGTAAAAAAACGCTTGACGAAAATACAATTCCAGTGTACTATATTGCTATGACAGTGATACAGAAAGAGAGGTAACCATGGAATATAATTCATCGCTGCCAATTTATCTCCAGGCAGCAAATTCTATAAAGCAGGATATTGTAACAGGCAAGCTGTCTCCTGGTGCGAGGCTTCCATCTGTGCGGGATCTGGCAGTAGAATATACCATTAATCCCAATACAGTCAGCCGCGTATATAAAGAATTGGAGATGGAAGGCGTCTGCTTTACCAGACGCGGGATGGGAACCTTCGTGACAGAAGATCCGGAAAGAGTGCAGCAGCTGAAAGAAGAGATGGCAGGAGCCCTGATCCGGGAATTCCTGGAAGGAATGGAGCAGCTTGGTTTTTCCAGAGCTCAGGCAATCGGACTTCTGGAGAAAGAACAGTCGGAATGACGAGGAGTGTATAAAAATGATCTTAGAGAGCAGAGAAGTAACGAAGAAATACGGCAGTAAGACTGCTGTGAATCAGGTATCTTTACAATTGGAGCCAGGCCTTGTATACGCCATGCTTGGCCCCAATGGAAGCGGCAAGACCACCTGGATGAAAATGGTAGCAGGACTTGTAAAGCCTACCAACGGTGAGATCCTTTATCAGGGAACTCCCATTGGAAAAGAGAGTAAAAAAGAAATTGCTTATATGTCCACGGAGCCTTATTTCTACAACTGGATGACAGTTTCAGATGTGGGAAAATATTATGAGGACTTTTTCGAAGATTTTTCCATGGAGAAATACAGACAGATGATTTCCCGAATGGAGCTTACAGAGGACATGAAAGCGAAGAAACTGTCCTCTGGTATGATGGCCAAGCTGAAAATTGCAGTTACCATGGCAAGGGAGGCCAGGCTGTACTTGCTTGACGAACCGTTGAACGGCATTGACCTTCTTGCAAGAGACCAGATCATGAAGAGCATTCTGGAAGCCATAGATCCAGATGTGACACTGGTAGTTTCCAGTCATCTCGTAGACGAACTGGAACGTGTAGCAGATGCAGCCATTTTTATGAAAGATGGTATTTTGGCAAATCAGTGCATGGTAGAGGAGCTTCGGATCAATCAACACAAATCCGTAGTGGATCTGTACCGTGAAATCTATGGACATGGAGGAGAAGAAGTATGTTAAAGTTGATGAAATATGAGCTTCGGAAAACCGCATTTTCCAAACTTGTTCTGTTGGTGATCACTGCAGTGGCAGAAATTGCTTTTTTAATAGGTGTATTTTGGAAAAAGGATAATATTCTGGCAATGGGAATTATTTTCCTGGTCATGTGTACAATATTTGGTGTTATCTACATTGGTATAGAGAGTGTAAATGTTCTCCATCGTGACCTGAATACCAAACAGAGTTATATGTTATTTCTCACGCCAAAGAGCAGCTATCAGATTCTGGGAGCCAAGATCCTGGAAAATGGAATTTCCATTATCATGGCAGGCGCATTTTTTGCAGCGCTGGCAGCTCTTGACGTGACAGTGGCAACTCTTTACATTGGTGGTCTGAAAGAGATGATCAATTTGGTAAGTTCCTTTATGGAATTAAACTGGTCCGTGACTTTTACTCCTACAGAAGCAGCTTTCTATTTCTTTGGTCTTCTGGCTAGCTGGATCGTCTTCATTGTGAATGCTGACCTGTCCGTGATTTTATCCGCCAGTGTCCTTGCAGGCAAAAAAGGCAGCGGCATCGCCGGCTTCCTTATCTTCCTGGTAATATCTTCTGTTATTGGGAAGCTGCTGGATCTCATTCCGGTTCTGAAAAGTATGGAACTTACTTTTGTCCTGTATATTGCAGCATCATTTGCCATTGCGGCAGTGCTGTATGTAATCAGCGGCTGGATCATGGAGAAGAAACTGAGCGTATAATAGAAAACGCAGGATCAGAAGGTTAGAGCGTCAAAAAAGATCTATTTCAAAACAGGGCATTACCTGCTTCTCGTTGAGGAGTAAGTAATACCCTGTATTTTTTTACTTAATCAGGCGTTTTTTGAATTAGTACTGACCACTCTGGCCGCTCTGTCCTGCGGACATGGATCTTTCCTGCGCCTCGATCATCTTTTTCACCATATATCCACCTACACTACCATTCTGTTTGGAAGTAAGGTTTCCGTTGTATCCGTCTGTAAGCGGCACACCCAGCTCATTTGCAACCTCAAATTTGAAACGATTTAATGCGCCCTTTGCTTCTGGTACAGCTGCTTTGTTAGAAGAAGTATTGTTTGACATAATCATTTTCCTCCTTGGTTAATTGTTGTTTTGTTTGATGTTACATTGCTAGTATGTACTCTGAAAATGAAAATACACTGGGAATAAATGGGGTGATCAAAAAAAGACAACAAAAAATAAATATGCCGGACAGCAAAATGTTTTAACTTGACGCTACATTCTCAGTGTAGAAATTCTTATATTGGGAGCATATCTTATTACAGGAACAAAAAATTGCATACACAAAAATAGAGATAGGAAGCGAGACTTCGTACTTATAATATGAAATCTCCCTATCCTGAAGAATTTAACAGGCAGGCCATTGGACTTACTGCCAGCTTGCATTTTGCACCGACCCAGAAAGCAGCGGATGCACTGCTGAAAGAGGGTAAGGATCCAGAGCAGATTTTTGTCACAGGAAATACAGGAATTGATGCTTTGCACTATACGGTGCGAAATGATTTTTATCACCCGGAAACAGAATGGGCAAAAGGCAGCAGACTGATTGCTGTGACAGCACACAGAAGGGAAAATCTGGGAGAACCCATGCGTGATATGTTCCGGGCTATACGCAGGATCGTGGAGGAATTTACAGATGTGAAGGTTATTTATCCTGTACATTTGAATCCGCAGGTCAGAAAAATCGCAGATGAGGAATTCGGTGGATGTGATAGAATACACCTGATCGAACCACTGGATGTGGTAGAATTTCATAACCTGATGAAAGCCAGTTATCTGATCATGACTGATAGTGGCGGAATTCAGGAAGAAGCTCCGGCATTGGGAAAACCTGTGCTGGTCATGCGAGATACAACAGAACGTCCGGAAGGTGTGGAAGCAGGAACCTTAAAGCTTGCAGGCACGAAGATGGATGATATATACAGAGAATGCAGGCAGCTCCTTACAGAACCAGAGATTTACAGAAGGATGAGTGAGGCCAGAAATCCTTATGGTGATGGAACTGCAAGTATCAAAATCAGAAAAATCCTGGAGGATATAAATGCATAAGCATAAACAGAACCACTGCAAGAGAAAAGTGAAACATCGAAAGAATGCGATGAAACTTATTATATTTTGTATAACTGTGGGGATTGTATTAATGTTTGCATATTATCAGAATCTGAGAAAAGAAATAGATACCCGTCAGAAATGGCTGGAAACAGTACTGACTGAAGAAAAAAAGTGGATTCTTGAGAATCAGGGCCCGGAGGGTGAAATTTACATGAATGGAAGTAAAGCCGGAGATGTTAATCCATACTTTGCATATATGGCTGCACTGGGGCTTCTGGCAGAAACAAAGAACTGCCCCATTACTGAAACAGAGAAAAAAGCTGTTGGCAGGTATCTGGACTGGCATACCGGGATTTTGCTGGAAACAGATGGAAAAATGGGAATCTACAGGAAAGAGAATGGGAAACTTATTTATAAAGAAAAGGCTGATTCCGAAGACGGATATCTTGGTATGTATCTTTTTCTTATGGGAAAATATCTGGAAAAGACAGAAAGTACAGACCTGCCGGAATACTGGAAAAAGGGAATCAGCCTTGCATTAAAAAAGATTCAAAGCCTGATGCAGGATGGAATTACACAGGTTTCAGAAGAAAACACAACAGTTTATCTGATGGATAATCTGGAAGTATGGAAAGGTCTGCACGAATTGGAACTTGCA
>ERZ772818.2158-NODE-2158-length-15616-cov-4.685817_pt1 | contig 15616 bp, 14 predicted proteins | sample MGYA00580837_ERZ772818 | MGnify/ENA primary metagenome ERZ772818 (study PRJEB29015, sample SAMEA2737671) | human gut metagenome | biome: human gut; feature: human-associated habitat; material: faeces | place: China | collected 2012 ...
CATCGCTAAGATATGGATATGAATATCCGTTCATAACATCATGTTCAAAAATATATTTTCCATTTACATCTTTTAATCCTGTACACTGGCAAATGGTATCCGAATCAATTTCATAAAAGGATATCCCTGTAATATCCCATTCATCACATCCTATACCCACATAATCTTCAATTACAAGGCTACCAACAAAAAATCTTTTCTCATCTCCTGAAAAGTCGTTGTCAAATAAATAGCCTTGCGTCCACCATTCGTCCTTTGGTAGATCTCTCCAGTTCTTTCTCTTTGCTTTTACCGTATATCTATTTATATCCATTCCTATCTCCAAACAAAATTATTCTTCGCTCAAATATTCGGCAGCATCCTTCATTAATTGATTGTAACAATGAATTTTCTCTACTGCGTAATCAAAATATTCATATGGACATGATTCACATGAACCTGGATCTGCACAAATTATTAATGCTTTTGCAACGTCTTCTTTTGATTTATACTCCATATACTCACCTCCAATGAAACACGCATTTAGTCAGAAATTATTCCTTTCCTGATATTTCCATATATAAACATCAATTTCTAACTCAAAATCGAGCTTTTCTCCTTGTCCATACTCCCAATACATCCATTTTTCACCATTCCAAAAGCAATCTGGAAATTCATGTCCCATATCATCCATAACGACAACCAATTTATTAACTTCTGGCTTTATCATTTCTGAATACCACTGCTTGCCACAAAATTTTTCATAAACTTTTTTTATATCGCTCATATCAACGAGATAATTCAAGAAACAAATTGAAAGAAATGTTGATTACATTCAGATGGAACTAGTGTTACTGAACTGCATGATACAGGCATGGGTTAAAACTACAGAGAATATTAAGAATATTCCAAAGAAGTTGTTAAGAAATGTATTCTAATATATCAGGTGTGAAGATAAAGGCTGGAAAAAGGAGAGGAAATGTTATGGATTATGTGAGGATTTTATATATTTATATAGTTGAGGATTTTATGTACAGTGGTTATCTGCTTCTTACGCTGCTGCTGCCGTGTCTGATATATCAGGGACTAATGGAAATCAAAGCAAAGCAAAATTCCAGACGTGTGCCTGCAAAATATTATTTTGGAGTTTATGTAATGCTTGTTTATCTGTGGGCGGTATTTAAAGTGACAGGGATTGGTCTGTTGGCAGACATTGTAAGACTTAAAGATGCCATCAGTGGCGGATATAACTGGAATCCACTGGCAGGATTGGGCATGGGGTTTGTGTTAAATATAATCATGTTTCTGCCGCTTGGCCTATTGATACCATGTATATGGAAGAAATGCAGAAGCATAACAAATGTCACGGTTACAGGATTTTTACTGTCGTTAACAATTGAAATTTCTCAGATATTTAACGCGCGTGCAACAGATATTGATGACCTGCTTGCGAATACGATCGGCGCGTGCGCAGGATATCTGATCTGGAGAGGTATTTATGTGTTAGTTTGTGGAAAACAGAAAGAAAAAGGTGATGGACATGTGGAAAATCCAATAGAGGCTGATGGAAGAAAATGGGAACCAATGATATATCTGGCGCTGGCTTTTTCCGGAGCGTTCTTTCTGTATAATCCATATGTGCAATAATGAATTGCAGAAGTGCAGAAGACACTAAAAAAGGTCCACCGGACCTTTTTGTCGTATGCTTGGCAACAAAAAAGATGCAGTTTTAAAGCTGCATCATTCCTGACATAATACACCCGCCGCAGGCACCTTGTTTTTTCAGGCTGTTCCATTGCTGCGGGTCAAATTTTATTCCGCCGATTCCGTAGACAGGAATCGTGACTGCATCACAGACATTTTTCAAAAAATCAAGTCCACGTGGCGGCAGGCCTTTCTTACAATCTGTTGTGAAAATGTGTCCGGCTGTCACATAGGCCGCACCGAGCCGTTCTGATTCCATGGCATCCTCGACAGAATGAACAGATGTGCCGATTCTATGGAAGTCCGTAACATGAAAATTCTGCGAGATTGTCGAATTCTGACTTTGTAAATGATTCTGCGATTCGGCAGATAACTCCCGTAACAGAGGCAGTGGCAAATGAATGGCATCATGTCCAAGTTCCAGCGCTACTTTCCAGTAAGTATGTAAGATGCATGGGACATCGTAAGCTTTACAGATATCCAGAATATTTTTTGCTAATGCTTTGTATTCGTCATCTGGCAAATCCTTTTCTCTAAGAATGAGAGCATCCGGGTGCCATTCGCAGACCCGTTTAATCTGATTTTCAAAAGGTTGATCGCAGAGATGTCGGTTTGAAATGGCAAGGATTTGGAAATTTCTGCCAGGATCATTCCTCTTCTTGAGAATAGAATTATTTATCATAGAATCATTACAGTTCATATGGGATTCCTACTTTCTGAAAACTTCTCACAGCCTATTACATAAGCTCTTCTTTGAAATTTACATTTCCCAGTATAAAAAGTCTGATATGGAATGTCAATGTATGCTTCAAAGAAACACGAAAATATTCATAATATATGTTATACTCTAGTTGCAATGTTCGACTTGAATTTGCGTGTGACAGAAAACTCGCAATCATTATTAGTGACAAAAGCTTGAAATGATAGAAAAGGATTACGGGAAATTACATGGAACAGTACTATTATAATAGGATGAATAAAATAGAACAGGCAGTTTATCATGCCTTGTATCAGGGATTTTTAAATATAGATGAAGAGATTCAGATTCCAAGACTGGAGGGTGAGGCACTTTATAATGTCTTTTTCAAGCTCCGGCTGGATCATCCGGAAATTTTCTGGGCAACAGGCTATAAGTATAAATATTACAACGATTCTCCTAATCTGATTTTTGTGCCGGAATATTTATTTGAAAAAGCAAAGATAAAAGAACATCAGAAAGCCATGACAGCCCGAGTAGAGAAAATCACAAGAGAAGCGAAGACATTTTCCCAGTGGGACAAGGAAAAATATATACACGACTTTTTATGTGAAAGTATACATTATGATAAGCTGAAAAAACCTTATTCCCATGAGATTATCGGACCTTTAGGGCATGGGGTAGGCGTATGTGAAGGAATTGCAAAATCCGTGAAGGTATTGTGTGATGCCCTTGGAATCTGGTGTATGATCGCAGTGTGTGGAAATAATCCGGAAAAAGGGATTAAGTACCGTCATACATGGAATATCGTAAAGATTGACGGACAGTATTATCACCTGGACGTAACATTTGACAATACGCTTGGTAATTATGAGAAAAAAGAAAATCAGAAACCGGAAAACAAAACTCCACGCAACACATCGGGAAAGAACAAAGCCGGAAAAGCAGAACAGATGGATTTCAGGTACGATTATTTTAACCTGGATGATAAAAACATTTTCTGGGATCACGAACCACTGTTGTATCCGGCTCCAGCATGCAACGAGGGCGGACACTTCTATTATAAAGAAAAGAAACTGTCATTTACAAAGATGGAAGATGTATACAAGCGGTCGCTTCAGGCAGCGAAGAAAGGACGCGTGCTGACCTTTCACTGGCGAGGCGGCTATCTGACCAAAGAAGTGTTAAAAGAACTTCTGGAAGAAATCGAGAGAGCCGGACGTGAGAAAAATAAACAGCCTCAGATTAGTCTGAACTGGGCACAGGCAGTCTTGAGGGTGGAGTATCAGGAACTGCCGGAAGGCATGATCAGAGAAACGAAAGTTGTGATGGAAGATGCCAATGAAGGAGAGCGAGAGATAATTGGAAACAGAGAAAAGCACAGAAAATGTGTGGAAAGCAGAGCAAAAGAATAAAGAAAATGTGGAAAATAAGGCGTACCAGATTAGTCAGGAGAGAGCTTTGGAGATGCTGGAAGAACTTTTGGAACAAGATCAGTTCGAATTACTTCTGCCAGAGTATAAACTGGTTTATATGATGAACGATGCAGTGGAAAGTTTTCTTGTATTTCACGGTGCGCGAATGACCGGAATTTATCAGGACGATTATGAAGGACCACTGGATGCATCAGTTACCTATGAAAATGGAGAATATGTGCTTGTGGTACATCAGGACGATTCTGTTGTAACGCTCTTTTACCAGTCGCTGTCAGTGGAAGTACATTTATACAATTATGGAGAAATCGGACATTTCTGGGTGGAAGGGTACGAATACTTAAGACAATTGGAATATCGCATTGCAATTTTACGGGACAAATTAGAATATCTGGGACCGGAATTCTGCACACCGACAGAACAGAAACTGGCAATGTTAGAACAGTTCCCGCCACTCAATTACTGCTGTTACCCGGCGGTGCCGGATCAATATATTGTACCAAAAGATAATCCGTGGCAGCCGTCAGAAGAGGCAATCACAGTCATGGAAGAATTCGCAGAAGAAGCAGACGATAAAAGCATGATAAAGTTATTAAAATATTACCGGAAACATCATGGTATGAGAATGAGTCGTTACATAGCCGTAAAATTACATCAGACAAAACATGTACGCTTCATAGAACTTCTGACAGAAAAACTCAAACAAGAAGCCGCAAACTATCCAAACCGGAGTTTCGGAAAAGAAGCTGATGAAAGACATCAGAAACTTATCAGTCAGGCAAAAAAAGAGCAGGCAAAACTTTATCAGCAGGGAATCAAATCCGAGGTACTAAGAGAAGAGCCATTCGTCACCGCACAAGACGAACTCGACTATAAGGTTTATCTCATGATTTATAAGTGGCAGGGAAAAAACAGGGGCGTCAATGTCAGAAGAATAAATTAAATTTCCAAAATAAAAAGAGCCCTCCCATCGGAAGACTCTCAAAGGAAAAAGTATGAAAAAGAAAATTGTTATTTATATCTCAGCATCTCTCTTGCTGATGTCTATATAATAATGAAAAAATGTTTTCGATTTGTGTTTAGATTGTTAAAAAAGTGTGAATCATGGAAAAGAAAAGTTTTGATGCAATTTTTATCTGTTATAGACAAGAAAAAAGGGAAAAAAGAGGCTAAAATGAATTTTACAATTTAAAATCTTGCAAATTTCATTGTTATTTTCTTAACTATTGTCAAAAAATGAAGTTGTCATATTTTTATCTTGCATTTCTCAGAAAAATCCTGTAAACTAAATCAAAAGTGCATGTAATCCGTGTGGGGCAGATGAACTATCATGCGACTTTTCGGTCAAGTTGTAATTGCCCGTGGGATTAGAGAGAAAAAGGCTAATTGCAAACCAATAAAAAAAGAGAGGAAGAAGACAATGAAACAGTTCAAGAAAGTTCTGGTGGCGAACCGTGGGGAAATCGCCATTCGAGTATTCCGCGCGCTCAATGAGCTCGGAATTGTGACAGTCAGCATTTATTCTAAGGAAGACAGATACGCTCTTTTCCGTTCCAAAGCAGACGAATCCTATCCCCTGAATCCTGATAAAGGACCAATCGATGCATATCTTGATATTGATACAATTATTAAGATCGCACTGAATGCAGGCGTAGATGCAATCCATCCTGGATATGGGTTCCTGTCAGAGAATCCGGAGTTTGTAGATGCATGTGAACAGAATGGCATTACATTTATTGGACCTTCCAGTGATATTATGAGAGCAATGGGAGATAAGATTTCTTCCAAACAGATTGCCATTGCAGCAGATGTACCAATCATTCCTGGAGTAGATCACGCGATGAAGTCTTATGAAGAGGCAGCGAAGATCGCAGACATGGTCGGATATCCGATTATGCTGAAAGCTTCCAACGGTGGTGGCGGACGCGGTATGCGTATTGTCAATGATCCGGCTGATCTGGAAAAAGAATTCAACGAGGCGAGAAATGAATCTAAAAAAGCTTTCGGTGATGATATGATTTTCGTTGAGAAATATCTGAAAGGACCAAAGCATATTGAGGTTCAGGTGATCGGAGATAATTACGGCAATGTTGTGCATCTGTTCGACCGTGACTGCTCTGTGCAGAGACGTCATCAGAAAGTCGTAGAGTATGCGCCGGCATTTACCATTCCAGACGAGACAAGAGAGAAGATTTTTGATGCAGCAATCCGTCTTTGTAAAAATGTTGGATATGTCAATGCAGGAACGCTGGAGTTTCTGGTAGACAGAGATAACAATCCATACTTTATTGAAATGAACCCTCGTATTCAGGTAGAGCATACAGTCAGTGAGATGGTGACAGGAATTGACATCGTGCAGGCTCAGATCCTGGTTGCAGAAGGATATGCTCTTGATTCAGAGGAGATACATATTAAATCACAGGAAGATGTTACATGTAACGGATATTCTATTCAGACTCGTGTTACTTCTGAAGATCCGGCGAATAACTTCCTGCCGGATACAGGTGAGATGACAGTATATCGTTCCGGTTCCGGTAATGGTATCCGTCTGGACGGTGGCTGTGCATATGTCGGGGCAATTGTATCACCACACTATGACAGTCTGCTTGTAAAGATTATTTCTCATGACCGTACCTTTGCAGGTGCAGTGAGAAAATCCGAGCGTGCCCTTCAGGAGATGCGTATCCGTGGAGTTAAGACAAATATTCCGTTCCTGATCAATGTGCTGAACCACCCGACATTCCAGTCCGGTCAGTGTTACACAACATTTATCGAGGAGACACCGGAGTTATTCCGCCTGACACACAGCCTGAACCGTGCGACTAAGATCATTGAGTTTATCGGTGATCGTATCATCAATTCTGACATGGGTAAGAAGAAACAGTTCGATAACCGTATTCTGCCGACATTTGACCATGATAAACCGGTCTATGGTGCAAGAGATGAATTTTTAAAACTTGGTGCAGAAGGCTACATGCAGAAGATTTTAAAAGAAGAAAAGCTTTATGTTACAGATACAAGTATGCGTGATGCGCAGCAGTCACTGGTGGCAACACGTATGCGTAGCAAAGATCTGTGCGGTGCCGCTTATGCGACAAATGCATTTATGCAGAACGCATTTTCAGTAGAGGCATGGGGAGGTGCTACATTTGATACAGCGTACCGATTCCTGAAGGAGTCACCGTGGAAACGTCTGACAACTTTAAGAGAGCGTATGCCGAACACATTGATCCAGATGTTGCTTCGTGCGTCCAATGCCGTTGGATACAGCAACTATCCGGACAACCTTGTAAAAGAGTTCATTCAGATCTCAGCAGAGAATGGAATCGATGTATTCCGTATTTTTGACAGTCTGAACTGGATCGAGACTATGAAACTGCCAATCGAGGAGGCACTTAAGACTGGAAAGATCGTTGAAGGTGCAATCTGCTACACAGGAGATATTACAAGTCCGAACGAGACAAAGTATACATTAGATTATTATGTGAAGATGGCGAAAGAACTGGAGTCCTTAGGATGCCATTCTATTGCGATCAAGGATATGGCAGGACTTCTGAAGCCGCTGGCAGCAAAAGAACTGATCAGCACACTGAAGAGAGAACTTCATGTACCATTACATTTGCATACACACGATTCCACGGGAAATGGTGTAAGTACTGTTATGATGGCGGCAGAAGCCGGCGTAGATATTGTCGACCTGGCAATTGAGTCTATGTCATCACTGACCAGTCAGCCGTCTATGAACGCAGTAGCAGAGGCACTTCGTGGAACAAGACGTGACACAGGCCTGAAGCCGGAGGAACTGACAGAATTAAGTCACTACTACAGCCGTGTGCGTGAAGTATATGCACCATTTGAAAGTGATATGAAATCTCCAAACACAGAGATTTACAAATATGAGATTCCAGGAGGACAGTACTCCAACTTGCTTGCACAGGTAACAAGTATGGGATCACCGGATGATTTTGAAGCAATCAAGGGACTTTACAAAGACGCCAATGATCTGCTTGGAAACATCGTAAAAGTAACTCCGACTTCCAAGGCAGTCGGTGATCTGGCTATCTTTATGTACAAGAATGGCCTGACAAAAGATAATATTCTGACAGAAGGTGCTGGATTATCCTATCCGGATTCTGTTGTATCTTATTTCCAGGGTATGATGGGACAGCCGTATGGTGGATTCCCGAAGGAACTGCAGAAGATTGTCCTGAAGGATATTAAACCACTGACAGAACGCCCAGGTGCACTTCTCCCGGCAGTTGATCTGGAGCAGATTAAGAAGAATCTGTGCGAGAAATATCATTATGAGGATCGCTCAGAAGCAGATATGTGCAAGAAAGCAGTCAGCTATGCGCTGTATCCGAAGGTATATGAAGACTACTGCGAACACTTTGAGATTTACAATGATGTTACAAGATTGGAAAGTCACGTATACTTCTATGGTCTTAGAAAGGGTGAGGAGACTTACTTGAAGATTGGCGAAGGAAAGGAACTTCTGATCAAATATCTGGAAGCAAGCGAGCCGGACGAGGACGGATACCGTACATTGATGTTCCAGGTAAATGGATCTATCCGTAACGTCAAGATTCTGGATAAGAAACTGGAGATCAAGACAGATCGTAAGCTTAAGGCAAGCAAGTCCAATCCGAAACAGCTTGGAGCAAATATCCCAGGTATCGTAGGAAATGTCCTTGTCAAAGAGGGAGATCCGGTCAAAGTCAATACACCGCTTCTTACTCTGGAAGCTATGAAGATGGAGACAATCGTTGTATCTACGATCGAAGGTGTTGTAGACAAGATTTATGTAAAACCAGGTGAGACAGTACATCAGGACGATCTGATGATGTCCTTCCAGTAAAAAGATTTTTGAAAAAAGCCTTGAAAAGGACTAATCAGAGGATTATAATCAAATACAGATAAGAGAGATTCTTCGGGGCAGGGTGTAATTCCCAACCGGCGGTAAAGTCCGCGACCCACTGTGTAAGTGTATGCAGTGGCTGATCTGGTGAGATTCCGGAACCGACAGTAAAGTCTGGATGAGAGAAGAATTATGGTGAATGTATATCAGTCCCCCGGAGCGTAAGCGTCGGGGGACTTTGCGTTGCCAAGCATACGACAAAAAGGTCCGGTGGACCTTTTTTAGTGATACATTCTAAAGAAGCATAGTTCCAGAAGAAGTATTCTTTCTTACTTAAAATAAAAGAGGGCAGTGCCTGAGACTTTCATTTGCACAGATCAGACACACCGCAGATAACAAGGAGAGAAAGAAATGAGTACAAATGTAGCAACACAGAACAAGACAAACACAACTGCTATGTCAAAAGTAAGATTCATTACCCAGGTGGGAATGCTGGGGGCGATTGCAGTTATTTTAATGGCATTTGAAATACCGCTTCCATTTGCACCGGCATTTTACAAGATTGATTTCAGCGAAGTTCCGGCTCTGATTGGCTGCTTTGCAATGGGACCGGCAGCAGGAGCAATGATCGAACTTATTAAAATCGTATTACATCTTCTGATCAGTGGAACATCTACAGCAGGTGTCGGTGATATTGCTAACTTTGCAATTGGTTGTGCCTTTATCCTTCCGGCAGCATGGATTTATAAAGCAAAACACTCCAGAAAAAGTGCAATGATCGGAATGGTAGTTGGAACTGTATTTATGGCATTTATCGGTTGCTTTTTAAATGCATATGTATTACTTCCGGCCTATGCAAAAGCATTTAGCATGCCAATCGATGCGTTGGTGGGAATGGGAACAGCAGTAAACGGTCATATTACGAATTTACTTACATTTGTCGTATTTGCAGTAGCACCATTTAATCTTTTGAAAGGTGTAATGGTATCTGTTGTGGTACTTCTGATTTACAAGAAGATCAGTCCGATTCTGAAAATGAGATAATATCAGCTGGGGTTTTGTTCCAACATCATTATATAGAAGGAAAATATTAAAAAATAGCAGGTGGATATATGGCACTCAATGTCAGAGTTTAAATATGACATTGAAAGCGATATGTTTACCTGTTATTTCTTATTATGTGTAAAAAAGATTGTACTGATAAAAAAACAGAGTGAAATCTAAAATTTTCATTGACAGACGGAAAAGAAGGAGATATTATAAGGTCAATACAAAAACAGAGTTGGAGGATAGGAATTATGAAATTTAAAAAAGTTGTAAGTGCTGTACTAGTATCAGCACTGGCAGTCAGCATGATGGCAGGCTGTGGTTCTAAGAGCGGAAACTCAGATTCAAAATCAGATGTATTTAAAATCGGTGGAATCGGACCGATGACAGGAGATGCAGCAGCATATGGTGAAGCGGTAGACAACGGTGCAAAGCTTGCTGTAGAAGAGATTAATAAAAATGGCGGAATCAATGGTAAGCAGGTTGAGTTCAAGACAGAAGATGATCAGGCAGATGCAGAGAAAGCTGTGAATGCTTACAATACTCTGAAAGACTGGGGTATGCAGATTCTTATGGGAACTGTAACATCTGGTTCTTGTACAGCAGTAGCATCTGAGACAGACAGTGATCACATGTTCCAGATCACACCTTCCGGAACAGCAGTAGAGAGCGTTCAGGATCACGATAACGTATTCCGTCTTTGCTTCTCAGATCCTGAACAGGGAACAAAATCTGCAGAGTACATTGCAAAGAACAAACTTGCAACAAAGATAGCAGTTATTTATAACAGCTCCGATGTATATTCTAATGGAATTTATACAAACTTCGCAGCAGAGGCTAAGAAAGAAGGCCTTGATGTTGTAGCAGCAGAAGCATTTACAGCAGATAATAAGACAGACTTTTCTGTACAGTTAAAGAAGGCACAGTCATCAGGAGCTGATCTTGTATTCCTTCCAATCTACTATCAGGAAGCATCTGCTATCTTACAGCAGGCAGCTAAGTTAGATTATCATCCGACATTCTTTGGATGTGATGGACTTGACGGAATCCTTGGTGTAGAGGGATTTGATAAATCTCTTGCAGAGGGAACGATGCTTCTGACACCTTATGCATCTGATGCGCAGGATGAGAAGACTCAGACATTCACAAAAGCATATGAAGATAAATACGGCGATACACCAATTCAGTTTGCAGCAGATGCATATGATGCAATTTACGCTATCAAAGCTGCAGTAGAGAAAGCTGATGTAACACCGGATATGGATTACTCAGAGATGTGCGACAAATTGATGGACGCTATGACAAAGATCAAGATTGACGGTCTGACAGGTGTAGACGGAATCACATGGGAGAAGAACGGTGAGCCGAACAAGGCACCTAAGGGTGTTAAGATTGAAAATGGTGCATATGTATCCATGGACTAATTCAGCCCGATAAGTTAAAATAGTGATAAGCGGCTGCTACAGAATTGCTGTGGCAGCCTTTCTCACATATTGCATCATAGTTGGGGCTATTGCCCCCAACATCATTATAATTGAGAGGTAAAAATTTTAGTTAAAGGAAGGAGAAGAAAAATGAGTTTTATATCTTATCTCATTAATGGTATCAGCCTTGGAAGTGTATATGCGATCATCGCTCTTGGCTATACCATGGTATACGGTATTGCTAAGATGTTGAACTTCGCCCACGGTGACGTTATTATGGTCGGAGCATATATCGTATTGACTTGTGTGACAGGCGCAGGTCTGAATCCAATTGTTGCAATCATTATTGCGACGATCGCCTGCACAATTTTTGGAGTTGTAATTGAAGGAGTTGCTTATCGTCCGCTTCGTAATGCGGCATCTCCACTGGCAGTTCTGATTACAGCGATCGGTGTCAGCTACCTGCTTCAGAACCTGGCACTTCTGATTTTTGGTTCTAATACGAAATCATTTCCAGAAGTCATCAAATTGCCGAACTTAAAACTGGCAGGTGGAAAGCTTACAATTACAGGAACAACCATCCTGACAATTGTACTATGTATTGTTATTATGGCAGGTCTGATGCTGTTTATTAATAAGACAAAAGCAGGCCAGGCAATGTTAGCCGTATCTGAGGACAAAGGTGCAGCACAGCTTATGGGAATTAATGTAAATAAGACTATTTCCATGACATTTGCAATCGGATCCGCACTTGCTGCAATTGCAGGTGTACTGCTCTGCTCTGCATACCCAAGCCTGACACCTTATACAGGGTCTATGCCAGGTATCAAGGCGTTCGTAGCAGCTGTATTTGGTGGAATCGGTTCTGTACCGGGAGCGCTGATAGGAGGAATTATTCTTGGAATCATTGAGATTCTCGGAAAAGCATACATTTCTTCACAGCTTGCAGATGCAATCGTATTTGCAGTTCTGATCGTGGTACTTCTTGTAAAACCTACTGGAATTCTTGGTAAGAATATCCAGGAGAAAGTGTAGGTGGCAGGAATGTTAAAGAATATGAATAAAACAACAAAAAATAACATGATTACATATCTTATGGTAATCGTAGTTTACGCAGTAATCCAGGTACTTGTTACAAGTGGAAGCCTGTCTAGCTTATTTACAGGATTACTTGTACCAATCTGTACTTACATCATTTTGGCAATTTCTCTGAACCTGGTCGTAGGTTTTCTTGGAGAACTGAGCCTTGGACATGCCGGATTCATGTGTATCGGAGCATTTACAAGTGCATTTTTCTCTAAATGCATGAAAGGTGTCGTTGAGCCGGATCTTTTAAGATTCATGATTGCTCTTCTGATCGGAGCAGTGTGCGCAGGAATTTTCGGAATCCTAATTGGAATTCCGGTACTTCGTCTGAACGGAGATTACCTGGCAATCGTAACACTGGCGTTTGGCGAGATTATTAAAAATGTAATTAATGTCTTTTATATTGGCAAAGATTCTAAAGGATTCCATTTTTCAATGAAGGATTCCGTGTCTTTGAACATGGAGCCGGATGGAAAGATTCTTCTGAACGGACCACAGGGAATCAGCGGAACACCGAAAGACAGTACATTTACTATCGGATTTATATTAATTCTGGTCACACTTGTCATTGTTCTGAATCTGATCAGCTCCAGAACCGGACGCGCGATCATGGCGATTCGTGATGACCGTATTGCAGCAGAATCCGTAGGAATCAATATAACAAAATATAAACTGATTGCATTTTCTCTGTCTGCAGCAATTGCAGGAATGGCTGGAGTGCTTTACTCACATAATCTGTCATCACTGATGGCAACACCACAGAACTTTGGTTACAACATGTCTATCATGATTCTTGTATTTGTTGTTCTGGGAGGAATTGGAAGTGTGAGAGGTTCTATTATTGCAGCAGCAATCCTGACACTGCTTCCGGAACTTCTGCGTGGACTGTCCAATTACCGTATGCTGATCTACGCAATTGTACTGATTGTTATGATGCTCTTTAACTGGGCTCCGAAAGCAATTGAGTGGAGAGAGAAACATTTGGCAAAATTCAAACAGAAAAAAGCAGTAAAGGAGGAAGCATAAGATGGCATTATTAGATGTAAAAAATCTGTCCATTTCCTTCGGAGGACTGCGTGCAGTAGACGGGTTTGAAATGCAGATCGAAAAAGGGGAACTTTACGGCCTGATCGGACCGAACGGAGCCGGTAAAACAACGGTATTCAACCTTCTGACAGGTGTGTATAAGCCAAATGAGGGAATTATCAAACTGGATGGCGAGGATATTACAGGTAAGAAGACGATTGACATCAACAAAGCAGGTATTGCAAGAACATTTCAGAATATCCGTCTGTTCAAGCAGTTATCAGTACTTGATAATGTAAAAGTCGGACTTCACAATCACTATAAATATTCTACACTGGAAGGAATCTTACGGCTTCCAAAATACAAAAAAGTAGAGAAAGCCATGGACGAGAAGGCTATGGAAATCCTGAAGGTTTTTGGTCTTGACGGTGAAGCAGATGTGCTGGCAACGAACCTTCCATATGGTAAGCAGAGAAAGCTGGAGATTGCCCGTGCTATGGCAACAGAGCCGAAACTTCTTCTTCTGGACGAGCCAGCCGCAGGTATGAACCCGAATGAGACGGGAGAATTGATGGAGACGATCCAGTTCGTAAGAGAACATTTTGGAATGACAATACTTCTGATCGAGCATGACATGAAACTGGTATCCGGAATCTGCGAAGAACTGACAGTTCTGAATTTCGGTCAGGTACTGGCACAGGGTAAAACAGCAGATGTGTTGAATAACCCTGAAGTTATTTCTGCATATCTTGGAGATGAATAAGAGAATCGGAAACAAACGTAAAGAAAAGCCAGACAGGAGGAAATAAGAATATGGCAATGCTTGAAGTAAAGGATTTGGAAGTATATTACGGAATGATCCAGGCAATCAAAGGCATTTCGTTTGAAGTAAACCAAGGAGAAGTTGTGGCACTTATCGGAGCAAATGGAGCTGGAAAGACAACCACACTTCATACAATTACAGGACTCCTTCCGTCAAAGAAAGGAACTGTAACATTTGAAGGACAGGATATCACCAAAACACCTGCCCACAAGATTGTATCTATGGGCGTAGCACATGTACCGGAAGGACGTCGTGTGTTCGCAGATCTGAGCGTATATCAGAATCTGAAAATGGGTGCATACACAAGAAAAGACAAAGAGGAGATTGAACAGACGCTTGCTATGGTCTATGAGAGATTCCCTCGTTTGAAAGAAAGAAAAGACCAGAGAGCCGGAACGCTCTCCGGTGGCGAGCAGCAGATGCTGGCAATGGGACGGGCGCTTATGTCAAAACCGAAACTGATCGTCATGGACGAGCCTTCCATGGGACTTTCACCAATCTTTGTAAACGAGATCTTTGATATTATCAAAGAAGTAAGAAAAACGGGAACGACAGTACTTCTCGTAGAGCAGAATGCGAAGAAAGCTTTGGAAATCGCAGACCGCGCCTATGTACTGGAGACAGGCAAGATCCTGCTTAGCGGAGATGCAAAAGAGCTGATGAACGACGATGCAGTTAAGAAGGCATATCTTGGTGAGTAGATGGCAAATGTGTAGAAGTTCAGGGAAGAGTAATGTTTTCTTCTATGAGTTTCAGATTGAGGCTTGTTAGAGCAAGACTTGCATAAATGAGATGTTACATTTAAAATATAAGTAACAGAAAAAGATTGGGGGAATTGCTATGAAAAGAGTAGTAATAACAATCAACAGACAGTATGGAAGCGGTGGAAAGACCATCGGGTACATGCTGGCAGAAAAACTCGGAATTCCATGCTACAGCAGAGAAATCCTGCAGCGTGCCTCCGAGGAAAGTGGTATTAATGAGAGTATGTTCAATGCACGAGATGAACGCCTGAAAAGGTTACCGAAATTCCTGCTATCCACCAACGTATATAGTGGAGAACTCCTTCCACCGGAAAGCAAAGAATTTACATCAGATCAGAATCTCTTTAACTACGAAGCTGAGATCATTAAAAAATACGCAGCAGAAGGTTCTTGCGTATTGATCGGACGATGCGCTGACTTTGTCTTAAAAGACGATCCGGATATGATCAGCGTATACGTTCATGCAGATCACGATTTCCAGATGAAATCCGCATTAGAGCGTGTCAGCATGAGCGAAAAAGAGATGGAGAAATACATCGAACGAACCAACAAATACCGTTCAGACTTCTATCATTATCACACAGGAAGAAGCTGGGATGATGCAGAAAATTATGACCTGTGCATCAACAGCGGAAAACTTGGATTCGAGAAGACAGTAGAGTTGATTGAATCTTATATCAATATAAAATAGTAAGATGGGGACGTAGCACTTTGCAAAAGCAATGTCATTAAGTTAAGGATTTTAGTAGTGTGAAAAGTAGTTTTTTACTTTTTG
>ERZ772818.2165-NODE-2165-length-15569-cov-8.443857_pt1 | contig 15569 bp, 9 predicted proteins | sample MGYA00580837_ERZ772818 | MGnify/ENA primary metagenome ERZ772818 (study PRJEB29015, sample SAMEA2737671) | human gut metagenome | biome: human gut; feature: human-associated habitat; material: faeces | place: China | collected 2012 ...
GTACGAATCCATTGTTTATTTATATAGTGGCCGGTGTGTTAGCTACTTTGCTGGAGGTAATTACAGTTGGGGAGAGTAGCTTGCAGGAGAAGATTTACACTTCCATTTGGAGCGTTCTTGCCGATGCTCATCTGGCCTCTCTGATTTACGGCCTTCTGTTTATCGGATTCAATTATCTGATTGTATGGGGGCTGTACAAAAAGCAACTATTTATAAAGATATAGAAGGTAAGTGACTAGTTAGAAAAAGGTAGAGTTTATGCCGGATAGCTACGGCAGTTTGTTTTCGTAGCCGGATGGCATAAACTCTATTGATTATCAGTTCAATAAATATACAGGTAAACAGTCTTCCTATTTTTCTTTCTCCGACGGCGTGTGTGTTGTCCGCCAGAACGTATTTTTCACCTCCCTTGCCACCTCTTTCCAGCTTGGTATACTTTTTAGTGAGCGTCGAGCCGGGAAATCGTAAAGCAATAACAATAGGAAGAGGAAAATGCAGGCATAAGCCACCCAGCCGTAAATCTGCTTGATGCTTATCTCCATCATCTGACTGATAAACTCTTCCATATAGTGACCCAGATTGAACGGACTACTGCTGAAAGCTACATGATCGATGGCTGAACCGTAACGGGCCAGATTGTCAGGAACATAATACGCCAATCCCTGTGCATAGACTGCGGCTCCCACTACGCCGCCTACTACCATGTGCAGCATATTGAACACACTTAATCCCTGGAAGAAATGCTGGAAAGTCATGATTTCCTCCAGACACACCATAAAAGTAGCACTCAATACGGCATAAGCGAAGCCCCGACATACGGTCGGCAGGTAAAGCTGTGAAATATGGATGTCGGTGGATAAAGTCAGGTAGAAACCGATCAGGTAACCGATCAACCCGATAAAGCCGACAATGACCAGGCGTACATAATTATACTGCTTGACGTGCATCCACCAATACGAAAACACACAACCGCATACGATACCGACAATGGCAAGCCAATCGAGTTGGGAACTGACCAGTTCTTCATATTTCATTACTTCTTCGTAAAAGACTTCCTCCAGCACGTGCTCCGTGGCGAGGAACGCTTCCACTAAAGTGACTAATCCCAATAAAGGCAAAAAATGGCGGTACGTCCACATCTTTGGTTCGAGAAATGGGTGTCGAATGGTCATCATGCGCCAAATACAAATTCCTAAAGTGATGAAAATCACGATGGTCAGTTGGCGGATGACCGGGCTGTTCCACCAGTCGTACCAGTCTCCGTAGTTGAAGAGGAAGGCGATTTCCGCTAATAAGGCAGCCCATAGTATCCCGCCCAGCCAGTCGATACCAAACAGAGGAAATTTGCGCATGAACCGGAAATGCTTCACACAAGTGAACTGTATCAATAAGACAATCAGCATCAGACCGGCAACGAACAGGTTCATGTATGTCCAGTGATAATGATACATCAAACGGGTCGTAATCAGGTCGGATAGCTGGATGCTTCCCAAAATAACAATATGAAGCCAGGGAAAGAAAACGGTGAAATCCCGTTTAGGAGTCATCCACAGCTGAATGTTTGACATACACTCGAAAGTTCCCTGTATTTTGCACATACCTTCGATGAAGCAGACCAACCACAATAGAGGGAGAAAGGTGATATGCGGTGCTATCAGGTTGCAGAGTAATACTCCCAGTGCGGCCGATGTAAGCAGGGTTTTATTGGTAAAACGAAACTTCATGCGGAACAGTAACGGAAAGTAGATCGCCATACCGGCCAGGTTGGCATACATGCACATTAAAATATCCTCCCGCATCAGTGACATGCTGCCGATCATCTGATTCAATGCACCCAAATAGACACCTCCCGAAAGTTGGAAGGTGACGGCTATGAAAAGATAAATCCACGGTTGCATTTTCCGCGGCACGAAGCTGCGGAACATTGGCAAAACAAAAGGACCGTTCAGAACAGGAGCACTCATAAGAATTAAAGATTAGAAATTAAAAATTAAAGCAATTGATAATTAAAACAATGATTAAAACGATAAAGGGTTAAAGCGGTTAATATTTCACTTCACATTCCACGTTAAAACCGGCACGCATGCGTTTCAAATCTTCCGGTTTGTTTCCTTTCAGACTGATACGTACGGGAATACGTTGCTCCACTTTCACGAAGTTTCCGGTGGCGTTGTCTTGCGGAATCATTGAGAAGGCGGCTCCTGTTGCATCGGAGATGGATTCTACTACTCCTTTGAATGTGACGTTCGGCACGGCGTCTGCGGTTATTTCCACTTCTGCACCTTCTTTGATATTCGGAAGCTGGGTTTCGCGGTAATTGGCGATTACCCACAAATCACTGCTGTCTACGATATCAACCATAGTCTGTCCCGGTTGCACCAGTTGCCCTTCCAGGATTTCTTTCTTTCCTGTCGTGCCGTCACACGGAGCAATGATGACTGTATAAGAGAGATTCAGACGGGCAAGTTCCAACGCAGCTTCTGCCAGGCGGACACCTGCTTCATTCTGTCCCAGGCGATGAGTCTGCTCACTTTTCACTAAAGAAGTAGACATTTTAGCCCGTGACACCTGTTCATAACGGGCTTTGGCAGCTTCGTATGCTGTATGTACGTTGTCATATTGCTGTTTCGTCACTGCGTCTTCCTGCAACAGTTTCTCAAAACGGTTCAGTTCACGTTTGGCATTTTCCATCTGTACACGTACTTCTTCAATACTTGCGTCGCTCACACTTAAATTGTTTTGCGTAGTGGCGATACCGATGGTAGTGGCCTGGCGTCCTGCGGTGGCATTCGCCAAATCTGCTTCTGCCTGTGCCACACGGAGACGGAATTCCGCATCTTCGATGATAAGAAGCGTGTCGCCTTTGCGCACTTGCTGATACTCGTCAAAGTAGATTTTCTTGATGAATCCCGGTACACGGGTATTGATCGGTGTGATATGTTGTTTCACCTGCGCATTATCCGTATATTCGATATTTCCCAAGTGGATAAACCGGGAACAAACATAAGTGACACCACCGATAAGTAAACAGATAATTACAATGTTGTATATTATCTTCTGGGTTTTTCTAGCTATCATAATCTGTTCTATTTTAAGAGAGATGAGAATTTGATTCTATTATAAGTTAGATTCTTTTTGATAAGTCATTACTTCTCTGTTAGAGAGTGTGTGTGATATATTTCATTTTATAATAACTGTATATCAAGTTAATACGTGCATTGACCAGACCGAGGTCGGCACTTAGTTTCATATTGCTGGCATCGAGCATATCGGTGAGCAGGGCAAGGTCGTTTTTATAACGGTTGCTGGTTACGTTATAGTTCTGGTCGGCAAGTTCCACGCTTTTCTCCTGTGTACGCAGGTCTGTGAAAGAGGTGAGAAAGTTGACGTAGTTCGCCTGTACACCGTTTTCTATTTGTTCCTGTGCCAGTGAATATTCCTCCTGTGCTCTGCGGACGTTCAGTTTTGCCTGGCGCACTTTCTTGTTGTTTTTAAATAAAGAAGAAAGATTGTATTTGATACCGACCCCCACATACCAGTAATTGAAGTTATTGTCGAGCACCGGGACTTCGATGGTGATAGGACCATCTAAATGTTCACCGGCCACAAGTGCAATTTTCGGAAGCAGTTCCGAGCGTTCCAATTTCACTTTCTGCTCGTTCATTTTCATAGCCAGCTGGGCTTGTTGCAGTCCTACATTGCTTTGACTGGCCATCATTTGCCAGTCGTTTTCGGCTAATGCTGTCACTTCCTCGTTCAGCAAGGTAGAATCGGGAACGATTTCTGTTCCGGCAGGCAGATGTAAGGTAGTCACCAGTTGATGATTCATTATTTTGCGGGCATCCTGCACCTTTGCCAGTTGCAGTTTCAGCGTCTCTTTCTGTAGCTCATAGCGGGTGATGTCATTTTTTAAGGCCGTTCCCTGTGTGCGGCGTGATTCCATGTTGCGGATCACCTGTTCCGTCAAATCCAGATTCTTCTGTAACACTTGCAGCTGGTTATTCAACTTGTATAAATCCAGGTAATAGCCGGTCAGGAGAAAGCGGATTTCCTGACGGTTCTTCTGCCAGTCCAATGCAGCCATTTGCTGACCGAGTTCAGCCAGAGTAATACTGCTGTTGATGGCTCCTCCGGCGTAAATCACTTGTTGCGCTTCCAACGCAAAGTTATTGCCGAAGTGTGGCATAGGGATATTCTGCCCGTTTTTGAAGTCACGGTCCCATATATATCCGTCGCCCAGGTAACTAAATGAGAGTGAGGCACCTATGTCCGGCAAACGTTGTGACTTGGCAGCCTTCAAAGTTTCATCGGCTGCTTCCTTTCCGGTTTTATACATTTGAATACTCTGACTGTTCTCGTCTGCCAGACGGAACATTTCGTCAATGCCCAACACTCTCCTGTCAAGCGTCTGGGCAAACAGTCCCTGACTGCATAGTACGGCACATAGCGGCACTATGAGCCATCTTTTTTTGCTCATAAAGTGAAAAGAAATTTAATTAATAGTAGAATTTTGAATTTTCTTCACCACGGAATAATACAGAGTAACACAGAGTTTTTTTCTTTTGAAATATGTCAGTTGACACAAGTTAATGAAGATTATTTGAACGCTGTGTCCTCTGGCGTTCTCTGTAGTGAAAATAGGAGGGTTATCAAATCTGCGCTGCTACACCCCAACCGTGAAAGTCATGCATTTTGTTCTTGTAACGAATGGCGATTTGATAATATCTTAGTTTCATCTTGATACCTATTTTTCTATTTTTGGTTTGCAAAATTATGAAAAAAAACAAGTAAGTTGTAACCCTATATAGACTCAAATATAACGTTTTTTAACGAATGACAGCTAGCATATCAAATAGGAGAAAGAATAGAAAGAAGCACAACCACTCCTGAAGTAAAGATGCGATATAATATGTACCGTAAGGTGAAGCTATACGACTAAATAAGAAAAATTGTTCTGAAAAGCTCCTTTTTTGTTCTGATTAAGCCTATAAGTAAATAAAAGAAAACCTATACCTTTGCAGTCGAATTTTAATCAATAGTTTATGACTGCAATAATAAATAAGGAGAACTCAAAGGTATTTTTGCTGATTTTGCTCGGTATGTTGTCAGCGTTCGGACCTTTTGTGACGGATATGTATTTGCCTAGTCTGCCAGCCATGGCAGACTATTTTTCTACCCACTCGTCGATGGTGCAATTGGGACTTACCACCAGTATGATAGGACTGGCATTGGGACAAATCTTTTTCGGACCATTGAGTGATAAATACGGCAGGCGTCCGTTGTTGCTCGTCTCGATGATACTGTTCATCGTGTCTACCGTATTCTGTCTTTTTGCACCGGACATTTATTCGTTTATCACCTTGAGGTTGATACAGGGAATCGGAGGAGCAGGCGGTATTGTCATATCCCGTTCGGTGGCTACGGATAAGTTTTCGGGGAAGGAACTGGCCAAGATGCTGGCCGTGATCGGTGCGATTAATGGAGTGGCTCCCGTGGCAGCTCCGGTAATCGGAGGGTTGGTGACCGGGACGATCGGATGGAAAGGGATTTTTGTGATATTGCTGTTTATTGGCGTACTGCTGTGGATAGGCTGCATCCGTTTTAAAGAATCACTTCCCGTAGAGAAACGCTCGAAGACGGGAATCGTTTCTACTTTCCGTAACTTCGGTGCAATCGTTCATAACCCCCGTTACATGCTCTATGTTCTGCAACTGGCGTTTGCACAAGGCATCCTCTTTGCTTACATAGCTTCCTCACCTTTTATTGTGCAACAACATTACGGATTTTCCCCCTTTGCATTTAGTATCTGCTTCGCGGTGAATGCGGTAGCTATCGGGGTGGCAGCAGCTATCTCCGTGAAATTCCGCCAACCTGAAACTGGGACGCTGACCGGATGCATCGGTATGTTGTGCCTGTCCGTCTGTGTGATGATTGCCTTGTATAACGGATGCGGCTTCTGGACCTATGAACTGCTGATGTTTGCATTACTTTTCACAATGGGACTGACCTTTACTTCCTCCACTACCTTGGCGATGGATAGCGAACGCCGTTACGCCGGAGCAGCTTCCGCCCTGTTGGGAGCACTCTGTTTTGCTTCCGGAGGTATTGTTTCTCCGTTGGTCGGCTTGGGAAATATCCTTGTATCTACCGGAGTTACATTTGTGGTCTGCGCCATCTGTTCCCTGCTTTGTGCACTATGGGCGATGAGGAAAGTACCGATGAAAGTAGCAATGTGCCGGATTTTCCGTTAAAGTGAGATTGTTTCAAAAATAAAAGTCATGAGGAAGTTAAAGCTTAAACTCCCTCATGACTTTTATAATTTACTACCAGTATAATTATAATTACTACCAGTATAAACAGACTGAAATAAAACTACAGTTTTATCTCTTCCGTGAATATCTCCCCGAAACGATTCTTAACCACCACCTTGACAGATTTTGCATCTTTAGAAGGCTGTGCACGGAAAAGATGACGTGTGCGATAACCCGTTTTCTTTCCCTTTACCATATTGATATAATCCTGATCCTCATCGTCAAAAGCCTGCATAGCACCTTTCAACACTCCATCCTCGTACCAGTTTACCGTATACGTCCAGTCCCAATCCCAGATATTGGCTACCACATAGTCTTTCTGGCTTTCAAACTCTCCCGGTTGGTAAAGCCGAAACTGATAGTCCGGCGAACACCCTGTTGCCTTGTAACGCCATTTCACATCATCACCTTTCACTTGTACCACCAGATAACCGTTTGGTGCTCCGCAACGATTCACGTGTCCTGCCCACCATGCGCCGCAGGCCGCTCCGATATTATGTTCGTAAATGGTAGGGGCGGGCAACTGATTTTCATAAAAGTGCGTGTGTCCGGAGAAAATATGTACTTGGTAAGGCCTCAACAGTTGGAAAAGCGCATTGGCGTTGCGCGCATTTCCCCCCGCAGCTACCGTGTTATTAGCTACTGGAGCGTGAACGTTCAGGAACACGATATTTCCTTTAGGCACATAACTTAAATCTTTTCTCAACCAGTCCAAATCTTCCGGCGTGAAGCGTTCCGTGTATTTCTTGTTGCCGTCGTAATCAATATCCTTCATTGCTATCACATGCACTTTACCGATATTGAATGAATAGTTAGCCGGGCCGAATGACTGATAATAATTCTGTTCCCCATAACCATCCGCCGGATGATCCGTCTGCGTTATAGATTTGTAGAGCAGGTTGAAGTCGTGGTTTCCCATCAGTTGGAACATCGTCATTCCCAAGTTGGACACCGCTTGCCGGTAAGGAGCGTACAGATTCATGGCATCCCACACCAGATCCCCCAGTCCCATGCCGACGATTTCGAAGTTCTTTAGTGAGTCGGCAGTCTGTTTCAGATCGGGCACTGTTTCCGTGCGGAAGCGGTCCAGTTGCTTTTCGTTTCTCACTTGCGGGTCGGAAAGGACGATGTAGACAAATTCATCCACCGGCTTCTGCCGTTTAGTCAATACGAAGTCACATTGGTTTTCGCTTTTCCCGGCATCCAGATATTGATAGAAACCATCGGCTACCCCCTCTTTGGAAGGAAGCTCATACGCTGCCGGAGTAGAGATGTAAACCATTGGATAACGTGCCGGATCAGTGTTCAGAACATAATTTCCTTCTGCATCAGTCGTATTGAAATGTGCCCCGTCTGTCACCACTACACCGCTGATGGGTTTACCTGTATTATCTTTCACACTACCTTTCACCACCGTCTGACCAAAGGCGGCAATAGCGTTCAGCTGGAAAAGCAAAACCGCTGCAAACAGCGTTTTTCTAAAATTGATCTTTTTCATTGCTTATAACTTTCTTAAAGTAACCTGATTGAATAATGCGATAATTTCTTCCGGTTCATCTGCCGACTTGAGAGCCTCCTCAAAAGACTTGCTGTTATCATCGAAACACATCACATTGGCGCAATCCAGAATATGACCCATGTTGAATGTAGCAACTTCCCGGCTCACCTCTTCTTTCTTCAATGCCTTCTTATAATATTTATTCACCTTATTGACCGCCTTGTAAATAGAAGGCTTCAAAATTTCGACCGAAGAATCCGTAAATCCGATTGTTACATCATACTCATGCGTATAATTCTGGATGAAAGTATTCCATTTTCCGGTAATGTCACTCCCCAGATAATGTTCCGCTTCAAACACTGGTTTGGTAGTCGGGATTTCTCCATACACGTCGAATATAAATGCCGCTTTCGACTTTTTGCCTACGGGAGTAGCTTCTTTTTCGTTTTTGGAAATATGGTCTTTTCCGGAGATATTCTCGTTCATGGCGAGCTCTCCTTTTTGCGCCGTTGCTGCCATCGTTATAACTAACGCAACAGCCATACTGATTATTCTTTTCATATTCATTGAATTTTAAAGATTGATTGAAATGATAATTATTGCCGCAATCTTGGTGACCGACACATTCATTTATTGCTGCCACATCAGTCGGATATGGAAGTCATCGCCTCCCATGTTCGCTTTAGCCGCCTGATAATTTTTCAGATTAGTACGCTGCAGAGCAGATGGATATTTAAAGCGTTTCGGCATTTTGTTATTAGCATTTGCGATGCCGGGCCCCACAGGTAACACAGGAAAACCGGTACGGTTATATTCAAACCACTGCTGATAATCGCAGAAGAACAGTGCGACAAACTTCTGGTTCATGATTCGTTCCAGCGTATCATCATAAGCAGCTTCCGGATTTTCAAAATAATGGTCAGGTATTTTCTGTCCCCACTGTTCGATAGCCGCCTGCACTCCCTTCTGATAAGCCTCTTTGGCAGCGCTACTTCCTCCGTCGATCACTCCTTTTTTCAGTAATTCCGCTTTGATGAATTCCACTTCGGCATAAGGCATCATGGCAAGTTTCATAGGTGCCTTCGCCATTTCCTGATTCAGTCCCGAAGCAGTGATTGAAGGCAACGTCTGATAACCGCTGGGCAAACCCACATAATCTTTAGTCTGGTCGGGGAGAGTGACCTGTGTTGCATACACCTGCAGACGGGGATCGTTCCAACCTTTCAGCAGATTAACAAAGAACTCTGAAATCTGAACATAAGAAGTGAAATCCTGTGGACGGGTGAGCGGAGCTTCCTCCGGATAAGTTCCGCTGATGGCAAGCAGGGCAGCATCATCGTTCGATTCGAATACCGGGTAAGTGGCGGGATCGGTCAGCATGGTACGCAGCTCCTGTTTCGCGTTGAATTCCGGCACGTCGATCACCCGGAGCAGTGCACGCAGACGGAGCGAGTTGCAGAACTTCTTCCATTTCAAAATACCGGTTGCATCCCCTTTGGACGTCTTGTACAACATTTCGCCCGATTGGTTGTAGATCAACCCGTTAGCTTTGTCGAACAACTCGTTAGCTGTTTTCAGGTTGTCGATAATCTGTTGGTACACCTGCTGCTGGGTGTCGAACTTCGGTGCAAGTATTCCCTCGTCGGCGGAGCAGGCTTCGCTCATCGGAATATCACCGAAGGCATCCGTCAGAATCTGGTATAGCCAACATTGCAAAGTCAGCGATATAGCATCGTAGTTGGGTTGTTTGGAGGCTTCCGGCAATTTTCCGGTGAGGCGCATCATCTCTTTGGCGTTGTTGATCCATTTATAATAAGTAGTCCATGTGCCGTCTCCTTCGCTGTCCGTCATATACCACCATCCCACACCGTTGGTGCTGCTGGTAGATACGGCGCATTGCATCAGGTCGTAGGTATAGCTGTTGTAGCGTTTCCAGTTGTAGACCGATGTTTCGTATAAAATCGGGTTGAGCAGCGTGCCGGGATTCACCTCATCCATGCGGGTGGGGTCTGTATTGAGTTCGTCGAAGCTGGTGCAGGAAGTCGTGCAGAGAGCTCCGCACAAAGTCATTCCCCATACTATATTTTTGAAAAGTTTATTGGTTTTCATAAGTCAGTGTTTAAAAAAATACGTTAATATTCAGTCCGAAAGTACGTGCCGTAGGCAGTGAGCCCGTCTCCACACCGGTCACCATCGAACTTCCGTTGAGGGCGGCAGATTCGGGGTCGAACAGAGGATAGTCGGTGATACAGAACAGGTTGCGTGCGTAGAGTGCCACCGATGCTTTGCTGAACGGTGTTTTCTTCAGTGTGCTGTTCGGCAATTTGTACTCCAGTCTCATTTCGCGCAACTTGAGGAATGAAGTGTCGAACGTGTTAGTTTCCACATTGGCCATCCGGTAATATTCCTTATAATAACTTTCCACGGTCACCACTTTGGTGTTTGGCGAGTAAGTTCCGTCATCGTTCTTCACTGTTCCCGGAGCAATCATGTACATCCCGTCTTGTGGTGAAAGTCCGGCGGCAGCGATGCGCGGGTCGTCTTTCGACATATAAAATTCCGTTCCCGGCAGACGTCCGTTCAGGGTATGTTGCAGTTTTCCCTGTTCCGTCATTTTGTGGTGCGAGTGCGAGTACATTTTACCTCCCACCTGTCCGTCGAGCAGGACGCTAAGCGTGAAGTTCTTATAAGAAAATTCGTTATACAGTCCGGCTTTCCATTTCGGATAGGCCGTGCCGACGTATTCGATCTCTCCCGAACGTTCGGGCAATCCGTTGTCGTTGATGACCACATTTCCTTCCGGGTCGCGTACCAGTTTATATCCCCAGAGATCGCCCGTAGTTCCACCCACACGTCCGATAATAGACACACTACCGATACTGCTGATTAACTGGTTCTCATCCGCCCCTTCCGCCAGTGAGAGAATCCGGTTCTCGTTCTTAGACCAGGTGAAAGTAGCATTCCATCGGAAATCCCTGCTGACTACCGGAGTAACGTCCAACTGGATTTCGTAACCGCGGTTGCGGACGCATCCCGAATTGATGGTAGCTTTGCTGTAACCTGTGGTCGGGTCCATCGGAGCATCCAGAATCTGGTTTTTGGTGCGGTTATAATAGAATGTGAAATCGAGTCCGATGCGGTTGTGAAACATACGGAAGTCGAATCCCGTTTCGTAATTGGTCGAAATCTCCGGTTTGAAATCCTGATTATAGAGCGTAGAAGATACGATGGCCGAGCCGGGGAAATCGCTTGTGCCATAATAGGGCGATGTCTTGTAAGGGTCTGTGTCATTGCCCACCTGTGCCAGCGAACCTCTCACTTTCAACAGACTGATCTGTTCCGGCAACGTGAACCACTCGTTCATCACTGCACTGACGCTGACCGACGGATAGAAGAAAGAACGGTTGCTTTTCGGCAGGGTAGACGACCAGTCATTGCGCCCGGTGACATCGAGAAACAGTTTATCCTTATACGAGAAATTGGCCGTGAAATAAAGACTGTTCAACGCTTTCTTTTTGATAACCGTCTGCACGTTCGGGTTGGAAACACCGTTTGCCAGTTTGTATACTCCCGGCGTAATCAATCCTACCACCGAGGCAGCCAACATATCGTAGCTTTGTTGCATCATGTTTCCACCTGCCGAAGCGTTGACACGCAATCCGTTGGCGAATGAATCATGGTAAGTAAATAAAGCATCGCTGTTTAATTCATAATCGAACACATTCTGCTTCTTGAAAAACCCGTTTCCGAAAACCACGTCACTGATAGGACGATGCTGTTCGCGTTGGTCGGCTGACAACTGGATACCGGACCGGATCATGAAATCGAATTTACTGTTGATGCGCAGATTGGCAGAAATGGATGATACATTACTGTGTTTCTCCGAAGGATTTTCAGATTCGTATAGAATGACATACGGGTTTCCGATAAAGGAACTGTACGGTTGGAGCTGTTTCACATTTTCCTGTCCGGTACGCCACATCGGACGCAACCAGTCGAGGTTGACATTCGGATTCTGGAAGATAAGGAAGTAGGAGATAGAGTTACTGTTATATCCCAGTGCAGGCGTGTTGTTGAGCTTGCGGTACGTATAACTCGACTTGAAATTAATGCGCAGTGCCCTCGAAATCTGCTGTTGGGCGGAAACCATGGCGGTGATACGCTGGAAACCTGTATTGGGGAGAATCCATTCGTTCTTAGTGTGGGTGATGGACGCCCGTACGCTGCCCCGGTCGGATTTTCCGGTCAAGGCTACCGAGTTGGTCAGGGTGTATCCTGTCTGGAACAAATCTTTGCGGTTGTTTTTGTACGCTACCCAAGGGGTGGCAACAGAAGCGCGTCCCTGCGTTACGGGGTCATATTGGTAGAACAACCTGTTGGCGTCGAAACGTGCTCCGTAGGCGCTACTGGTTCCGCTAGTGCTTGCGTAACTGCCGTCTTCCGCTTTCCCGTAAGAGTAATAGGGCTGGCCTTCGTAGATAGAACCTGCCGGACCGATATTGCTCGGCAATCCCTGTCCGAATTCATACTGGTAATCGGGCCATCTCATCACATCGTCAATACTGAAGTTACCGCTGTAAGACACACCGATACCTTTGGGTGCACCCGCTCCCGATTTGGTAGTCACCATAATCACGCCATTGGCTGCACGCGTACCGTACAAGGCTGTCGCACTGGCCCCTTTTAATACTTGGATGCTTTCGATATCATCCGGATTGATGTCGGAGAATCCGTTACCATAGTCCACGGAAAGTTCGCTGTTTGAACCTGCACCGTAGGCAACACCCGGATTGGTCATCGGACTACTCATCGGTACACCGTCCACTACCACCAATGCGTCGTTTCCGTTCTGGTTCAGCGAGACGTCCCCCCGCAGCGAGATACGGCTCGAATTAAGCGGACCACCGGAAGAGATAACACTCAATCCGGCTACCTTGCCGTTCAGTGCCGTCGACCAGTTGGTGGGCAGGGCACTCGTAATCATATCCCCTTTCACGGTTTCCGTGGCATATCCCAATCCTTTTTCTTCACGTTTGATCCCCAGGGCAGTCACCACCACATCATTCAGTTGTTGCGACTCTTCCGCCAGTTTTACGTTCATCGTATTGCCTGCATAGTTCTTCTGTAGCGTTTTATATCCCACATAACTGAATACAAGCAAATCCTTTTGAGTCAATGTTTTCTTAGTCTTCAGGGAGTAGTTTCCGTCGATGTCGGTCACCGTGCCGTCTGTCGAGTTTTTCACAGCTACGGTAGCCCCGATTAACGGTTCCCCGCCTTCACTCGTTATTTTTCCTTTCACTGTTGTCTGTGCGTATGCAGAGCCACAGCACAAGAGCCCAATTGACAGAGAAAGCAGCCATTTGTTTCTTTTCATAATCTTTTACCTTGCTTCTTTTAATTTATTAAATGCAATAAAGTTATTCACACCCGTGTTTTTGTTTCACGGTGCAAAGGAATGCAAGGCAGATTAAGATAGTATTACAGATCTGTTAACAATCTGTGTTGTGCGATAAATACAAATTAATAAAATAAATGGAGGCACGGATTACACGGTTTTAGTTAATAAAAGAACCGCGTAATCCGTGCCTAATAATCTAATAATAAAAGATTATTTTACTTGATTAGATAGAATACTTACTCTGATACTCTTTCGGCGACATTCCCTCGTGCCGTTTGAAGTACCTTCCTAAATACGACTGATCGGGAAAACCAAGTTGGTCGGCTATTTCCTGAATCGTCAGTCCGGTGGATTGAAGCAACACTTTTATCTCCAGGATGGCAAAGTCGTCGATAATCTTTTTGGCAGCCTCGCCCGTCACGCTTTTGCAGATACCTGTCAGGTATTTGGTGGAGATACACAGTTTGTTGGCGTAGAAAGTCACTTCCCGTTGCGAGATACAATTCTCGTGTACCAATGCGATGAAATTCTTAAAGATTTCATCCTGCCGGCTTCCTCCTTCGATTTCCTGTCGGTCGAAGTAGCGGTAACACTTATCATAAATATCCAGCATAAACGACTGGAGATGATTTTTGGCGATCTGGTTGCGGAAACGGTTTTCACGATCGTTGTATATAGCTGTTGTGGCACGCATTAACCCGTTGATTGCTCCTGTGCTTTCATCCTTGAGTGTATAGCACGGTTTTTCTTTGATGAACCGGAAGAAGATCGGCTCGAAACGGAGGCAGGCTTCGCGAAACATTTCTTTGGGAAATCCGAAGAAAGAAGCTGTGAAATCGCTGCTGTTGCCATTGATGCGGATAATCGTTCCCGGCAAGAGCACGATTTGAGTGTTTTCTACTATTTCATAGTCTTTCAGGTCGATTGTGACGTGTGCCCATCCGCTTCTGCAAAAATAGATGGCACCCCCTTCCAGTTTCCACAGGCGTTGCATAATTGGAGACAGGTTTTCGTCCATTCCGGCAACGAACGGTTCATGAAGTATGGCTAGGCTAGAGTTTTTTGATTCCATTGTTGTTCTTATTTTGGGTACAAAAATAGGACTTTTTCACTAAATATCGGTTTTAATGTTCCTAAAATGAACAAAACTGAAGATACTAAGTCCAGTTTCCTATGAAGAAAACAGTCTACCTTTGCCGCGTTCAAAAATAGTTAAATAGGTAACAGAAAATGAGTAAAAAGGTATGTAAAGTGAAGCAAGGGCTATTGTTGCTCTGCTGTATGGTAGCTGCTACGGGCTGTAAACAAGCTCCTCCGGCACAAATGGAAACAGAATACGAAGTGATGACCGTTTCTCCGGCCGACCGGATGATTTCAAGCGCCTACTCGGCGACCATCCGCGGACGTCAGGATATTGATATTTACCCCCAGGTAAGTGGTACGCTGACTAAAGTCTGTGTAACGGAAGGGCAGCGTGTAAAGAACGGACAGACATTGTTCATCATCGACCAAGTGCCGTATGAAGCTGCTTTGCAGACGGCAGTGGCAAACGTTGAATCGGCCAAGGCCTCTCTGGCTACAGCGCAACTGACGTATGACAGTAAAGAGGAACTGTATAAAGAGAACGTAATTTCCTCTTTCGATTTGAGTACGGCAAAAAACTCCCTGTTGGCTGCCAAAGCACAGTTGGCACAGGCCAAGGCGCAGGAAGTGAGTGCCCGCAATAATCTTTCTTATACGGTTGTGAAAAGTCCGGCCGACGGAGTGGTAGGCACGTTGCCTTACCGTGTAGGAGCTTTGGTTAGTTCCGCTCTTGCCCAGCCGTTGACTACCGTTTCCGACAATTCGGATATGTACGTCTACTTCTCCATGACGGAAAACCAATTACTGGGACTGATCCGCCAATACGGTTCTAAAGAGGAAGCATTGAAAAATATGCCTGCCATCGACCTGCAACTGAACGATAAGTCAGCCTACTCCGAACGGGGACAGATTGAATCTATCAGCGGAGTGATCGACCGTTCGACGGGTACGGTCAGCCTGCGTGCAGTTTTCCCGAACAAGGAAGGATTGCTGCATAGCGGTGGTGCGGGTAATGTGATTGTTCCTGTTCAAAAAACAGCTGCGCTGACCATTCCACAGGCTGCCACTTTCGAAATACAAGATAAGAGATATGTCTATAAGGTAGTGGACGGCAAGGCTCAATCCAGCCAGGTACAAGTGACCCGTGTCAATGGCGGTCGGGAATTTATTGTAGATGAAGGATTGGCACCGGGAGATGTGATCGTGGCAGAAGGAGTAGGTTTGCTTCGTGAAGGTACTCCGGTCAAGGCAAAGGCTGCTCAAACTCCAGTGGCAG
>ERZ772818.2167-NODE-2167-length-15547-cov-3.608185_pt1 | contig 15547 bp, 13 predicted proteins | sample MGYA00580837_ERZ772818 | MGnify/ENA primary metagenome ERZ772818 (study PRJEB29015, sample SAMEA2737671) | human gut metagenome | biome: human gut; feature: human-associated habitat; material: faeces | place: China | collected 2012 ...
CACTGTATGAATATTATCTATTGTCGCAATCTTCAGGCCCCTTGTATCTGCTAGCATGTTATAAAATGCCTTTATATCAGAACGTTTCAGTTTGGTAACAGGCAGCATTCCAATGTTATCAGCAACAAACTGGTCATACATATAGCAGTAATTTGAAAATGTATTGTGCTTGAGGTTTACCTTCAGTTCTTTCCATAAATCGTACAGTGAATTAAGTGTCACATTCTTCGCGTCGGCACGGATTCCATCAGACACATCTCTCTGAATTTCATCTTCTTTTTCCTGAATCTGGGCAAGATTCATCTTTGCGGTATTCTGCTCGACATACTGCTGTTGCAGCTGCTGCTGGAAATCAGCAATGGTATCTCGAAGTACATTACGTCTGCTGCGGTTTTCACCGATCGCACGCTGCGTCTCTTCAAGTTCTTTCTTGAGGATTCCGACGCTTCTCTCCAGTTCTTCAATCTCACGTCGTCTTCCGAGCAGGTTGCTGTTATTTCTGAACGCACCACCTGTCATGGAACCACCCGGACTTAAGGATTCACCCTCTGTGGTAACCATTCTCAGACTGTGTCTGTATTTCCTTCCAATTATAATCGCATGGTCAATATTGTCAACTACCAGCACTCTTCCGAGAAGAAACTTCGTAATCTGCTGATACTGTGGCGCTGTGGTCACAAGTTCACTGGCAATACCGATAACGCCCGGCTCTCTCAGTGCCTCTCTCGGGGTAAATTCTCCTCTTGGACTGATACTGCTCATAGGCAGGAAGGTAGCACGTCCATAACGGTTCTTCTTCAGAAACTCAATCAGTGTTTTCGCCGTCTGTTCATTGTCTGTAACAATGTTCTGGATGCTTCCGCCCAATGCAGTCTCAATCGCGATCTCATAATCTTTGTTTACCTGGATCAGATCCGCAACAACGCCCTGGATTCCCGGAACCCGCTCTTTCTGTTCCATGACTCTTCGGATACTGTTTCCATAACCATCATAGCGCTCTGTGATATTCTTAAGTGATTCCAGGCGGGAAGCCTCTCTGTGATATGCAGTCTGCCCCATTTCCATCTGAGCGTTCTGTTCTTTCAGTTTCCCCTGAATCTGTTCCGCGCTCTGACTGAGATATTCACATTCCTCATTCATAGACTGAATCTGCTCTGTGATCTCGTCATATTGTTTCTGCGCTTTGGAAAGAATCGTCTGCTGCTCTTCCTCTTCACTTTTTAATCTGAGGATTCGCTGGCTGATCTCCGCTTTACGGATATCCGCCTGCTCCATCATTGCGTCAAATCTCTGAGCCTTACCTTTTGTGTTTGCACGGCTGTTGAGTATTTCAATGATTTCATTCTTACCATCCTCCACTTCCTGCGTACAGGCCTCGATGTTCTCCTGCGCTGTCTTTAACTTCTCTTCTTCCTCAGAAAGTTTCGTGCGGACTGTCTTTAACTGCGCATAAATATCTGCTCTCTCTTCTTCCAGTTTTTTCTGCGAAGAAGTTCTTACGGAAAGTTCCTCCTCAATCGTCTGAAGGCGTCCCTTGTAATGCTCCTCATTCTGCGCACCTGCAAGGATCTGCTCATTTAATACATTTACCTGGCCTTCCAGCTGCTGTTTATGAATTGCCTGTTCCTGACCGGAAATACGCAGTGCATCCATTTTTGCATTTAAATCTTCCAGTTCCTGTTCCAGACGCTCATATTCAACCTTCGTCTGATCATAGGATTTCTGGGTATCTTTTAACTGATTCTGTGCGATAGCAAGTTTCTCTTCCAGTTCTTTCAGCGCCTGTGCCGTATTCGCAAACTCCATCAGGAACATATTTACATCCAGTTCTTTCAGCGTTTCCCTTTTTGCAAGGTAAATTCTGGCTGTCTCAGACTGCTTCTCCAGCGGTCCCAGCTGTCTGGTAAGTTCTGAAAGGATGTCGGTCACTCGCACCAGATTCTGACGTTCTTCCTCCAGCTTCTTGATCGTGGTATTCTTTCTTCTTTTAAATTTAACAATACCTGCTGCCTCATCAAAAAGCTCTCTTCGTTCTTCCGGCTTTCCGCTTAAGATCCTGTCGATCTGGCCCTGTCCGATAATCGAATAACCTTCTTTACCAATACCGGTATCATAGAACATCTCGTTGATATCCTTCAATCGGCAGGCACTTCCATTGATCTTATATTCACTCTCACCGGAACGGTAAAGTCTTCTGGTAACTGTAACTTCATTAAAATCAACCGGGAGTTTATGATCGGAATTGTCCAGCGTGATAGCCACCGACGCATAGCTTAAAGGTTTCCTTGTCTCTGTACCGGAGAAAATAACATCCTGCATATTTCCTCCTCGCAGAGACCTGGCACTCTGTTCACCCAGCACCCATCTCACCGCATCACCGACATTGCTCTTTCCACTTCCGTTCGGACCTACAATACCGGTGATCCCGTTATGAAATTCAAAATTGATCTTCTGGGCGAAAGACTTAAATCCCTGTACCTCTATATTCTTTAAATACATAATTCTCCTGTTTATTTTCTGAGTACACGAATCGCCTGGTATGCTGCGGCCTGTTCTGCTGCTTTCTTTGTATGACCGCTTCCCTGTCCCATCACTTTTCCGTTTACTCTTGCCTCCACAGTAAAGTTTTTGTTATGATCCGGGCCTTCTTCTTTTGTCAGAATATATTCCACCGGCTGTGTTCCGTTTTCCTGCACGATTTCCTGCAGGATGGTCTTGCTATCATAAAAGAGCTGTTTGTGTTCAATATCATTCAGGATAAAATTCAGCACAAACTCCTTTGCATTAGCAAAACCACCATCCAGATAGATAGCTCCCAGTAAAGCCTCTGTTGCATCAGAGACGATAGAATCCCTGTTTCTTCCGCCTGTCATATCTTCTCCTTTTCCAAGAAGCAGATATTCTCCAAGTTCAATCTCCCGTGCACAAAATGCGAGTGCCGGTTCGCAGACCATGCTGGCGCGGGTCTTTGTTAATTCTCCTTCCGGAGTTGTCGGATGTTCAAAAAATAAAAATTCACTGGACACAAGTTCCAGTACTGCATCACCCAGGAATTCCAGGCGCTCATTACATTCATACTTCGGAAGATGCTCTTCATTCACATAGGAGCTGTGACTCATCGCCTTCTTAAGAAGCGCAAAATCCTGAAATGTATATCCGATTCTATGTTCTAGTTCTTTTAAATTTCTCTTCATGCTCATTCTCCTATAGTCAGAAAGAGAGAAAGCCCTTTTTTCCGGACTTTCTCACTTATAATATCTTAGTTGTTTCCAGTTGCATTCTGGATCTGCTCAACAGCATCTCCTACCGTCACGATCTTCTCAGCATCTTCATCACTGATTTCAAGTTCAAACTCATCCTCTATAGCTGTAACAATCTGGAATACATCCAAGGAATCTGCGTCCAGATCATCCTTGAATGTAGAATCCATTGTAATTTTGTCCTCGTCAACATCACAGACCTCTGCAATAATTTTTTTCAGTTTTTCAAACTCCATAATTACGTCTCCTTTTGCTTGTTTGTTCATTCTATTATTCAGCGGCAGCTTCTTCCGCCTGAATACTTGCTTTGATTTTCTCACTGATATTCTGTTGTTTAAATGTGACACACTGAATGATCGTATTCGTCACTTCTTTTGCTTTCGCACTTCCATGGGTCTTAACTACAAGACCGTTCAGTCCCAGAAGCGGAGCTCCACCGTACTCTGTAGCATCGAATGTCTTCAAAGTCGTCTTAAGCGCCGGTTTTACAAGAAGCGCACCTATCTTACTTCTAAGGGTCGACATCATACCGCCTTTGATCTTATCGACAAGAACAGCCCCCAGTCCTTCATAAAGCTTTAAGATCACATTTCCCACGAATGCTTCACAGACAATTACATCTGCCTGGCCATGTGGAATCTCTCTCGCCTCCACACTTCCGATAAAATTAATTCCCGGAAGCTCTTTCAGCTGTGGAAATGTATCTTTGACCAGCGCATTGCCCTTTTCTTCTTCAGCACCGATATTCACGATACCTACCTTCGGATTCTTTATACCAAGGACATTTTCCATATAGATGGAACCCATCTTGGCAAACTGAAGAAGATGTGCCGGTCTGGCATCTACATTCGCACCACAGTCAATCAAAAGAGAAACTCCTTTTTCCGTCGGAATAAGCGGAGCTAATGGCGCACGGTCAACACCTTTGATTCTGCCAACGATCACCTGTCCGCCCACAAGAATCGCGCCTGAACTTCCTGCAGATACAAAAGCATCTGCTTTTCCCTCTTTTACAAGCTTCATCCCGACTACGATGGAAGAATCTTTCTTCCTGCGTATAGCATGTACCGGCGGCTCTGCTGTCTCGATCACTTCTGTCGCATTCACGATCTCGATCTGCTCTGAATTGTAGGTCTTGCCTTCCAGACCTTTTCTTATGACGTCTTCAATACCGACCAGAATGACTTTTACATTCTTTTCCTTGGAAATGGCATCAATTGCGCCGTCAATCATTGCAGCCGGAGCATTATCTCCACCCATAGCATCCAGTACTACTGTTGTAATTTCTGACATGATATTTCCTCCTGTCTCTACTGGTAATATTCTACTAAACATCACCGGAAAAATCAACACGTATCTTTACAACATGACAATCAATGCAGCTGTGATCAGTCCGATACTGATCAGCATCGAAATGGAATTAATTGTACTGGAAAGCTCATAATCTTCTCCAAGAGCATCTGTATAAGCCGGGCAGGCGCTGGCAATCGGGCTTAAAAATGCAAGAACAAGCGCTTGTCTGATCTGCAGTGGGAATGGCAGACAGAAAAAAGCAATCGCAGCAAATGATATGGTCACTGCATAACGCGTGAACAAAATTCGGATCACATGACTGATTCCATCTTTTTTAATATTCAGTTTGAATCCGACCCCAATCATCAGCATCGCCGTAAATGCATTGGCATTGGAGCCAATCTGTGTAACCGACAATACAAGTCTGGGAATCGGAATCCCTAGAATCAGAACAATCAACATCCCAAAATAAACAAGAAACGGAGTGGATCTACTCAATGCCCGCCCCATAGTCTTCAGCGAATTTTTTAACTGCGTTTTGGTATCTGTCTCTGTCCCCGGCACCCTATGTATGGAGTTTTTGAATACTTCCGCAACTGCCTTTGCCCCACCGTTACAATAAAAAGCATTTCCCATATCAAATAATGTGATGCCAAGAAGACTGAGCGGCTCTAAAAAGCTCTGTGCAAACGGTAGGCAGAAATTTCCGATATTGTATCCTGACAAATTCAAAATATCAAAAGGAATATTCTCTTTTTTTCCTGTTATTCTCGATGTAAAAAACGCAATAAACATCATAAGAATTCCAACAAAAAGACTTAGTACTGTCACTGTTAAAAGCGAAATCTGAAAATCTACTTTTGAAAATGAATAGATAATTGCACAAGGCAACGTGATATTCAGCAAAATTTTTGCAAGTGTACGGAAATCCTGTTCATGAAAAAATCCGACTTTCTTCAGAAAAACTCCAAGTGCAATAATAAGCAGATACGCTGCTGCGCGGTATAAAATGTCGTTCATAATCTGTCCCTCTACTTCTATTTTACTCAGGTTTTACTATACCACAGAATTTCATTTTATCAATCCTTAACTTCCAATCGTCTCTCCATCATAATCGTCCCAGCACTCATCCTCATAGACTTCTGTTTGCTCAATTTCCTTTTCCTTTGGAACCTTACAGTCTGTAATTGCTTCTAACATTTCTTTCCGGAACAAATGGCAGGCGCCTGTAGTCTTTTCCATCGTACGTGCGATTCCCAAATCGCCCAGCTTGAAGTTTCCAAACTCGGACATCATAATGTTGTTTAATTGATTCATATGACTAAAACGATGGTAAAAATAACTACTTTAAATATACCTTAATTGTTCCTTTATGTCTACTATTTGCCAGAATCCCCCAATAAAAAAGTAATCCCCCTCCGTCTTTTGAATAAAATAAAAAAACTGTATTTCATAAGCTGATTAACTCTCAACTCTTGAAACACAGTTTTTCTGTTCATTTCTTACTCATTAGTCCTGAGCAATGATTTCTTTTTTGTTGTAGCTTCCGCAAGCCTTGCAGACTCTATGAGGCATCATTAATTCGCCGCATTTGCTGCATTTTACCAGGTTCGGAGCACTCATCTTCCAATTAGCTCTTCTTTTATCTCTTCTAGCTTTTGAAGATTTGTTCTTTGGACAAATTGACATAGGTTACACCTCCTTAAAATTCTTGAAAACATCGCGGATAACTGACATTCTAGGGTCAAGACTCGTATCTTCACAGTTACAAGTTCCCTGATTCAGGTTTTGACCACATACGTTGCAAATACCTTTACAGTCTTCGCTACACAGAATCTTCGTCGGCCACCCTATTAGAATCTCGCTACTGATCAGTTGATCAACATCGAGTGTATATCCGTCAATATAATTTGCTTCGTCTAAATCCTCTGATTCCACTTCACTCTCATCTGTGACATTTTCCTTTGTGATGCGTGAAATATTCAGATTGAATACTGTCGCCACCGGTTCCAGACATCTGTCGCACGGAATCTCAACAGTCAGCTTGCAAGTTCCTTCTATCTGAAGTTTTCCGTTCTCCATATAATTAATCTTTACATGAACATCAGAACTTTCAGTGACCGGATACTCACCAAGCCCGTTCCGAAATATTTTAAGTTCACATGGAACTGTCTCATCAACAGATCTGTGTGGTTCGGATAAGACATTGGATAGGTCAATCAACATATTAATCACCCCTATTCATACCTGTCTATTATATCATGGAAAAGCTGTTTGTCAACTACATTTTAGAAATTATTTTTTGATTATTCCAAATATTTTTATATGCATCTTCTTTTCGAACTATACATCATACTTTGTTCTGTCCGGAAAATATTCTACATCTTGTAATTATTACAGACATACACCCTTCCGTATTCAGACGGAAGGGTGTAAATAATCAAATCAATAACTTTTTTACAATAGTTTTAGATTAAACTAATGCTACTGTCTCACGTGCGATTGCAAGCTCTTCGTTAGTAGGAATAACCATAACAAGAACTTTTGAATCTGGTGTAGAGATTGTAATCTCTTCTCCGTGAGTATCATTTGCTTTCTCATCTACTGTAATTCCAAGGTATCCAAGATATTTCAGAACAGCACTTCTAACTGTACCTGAGTTCTCTCCGATTCCTGCTGTAAATGCAATTACATCAACACCATTCATAGCTGCTACATAGCTTCCCACATACTTAGCTACACGGTAAGCGAATACTTCAAGAGCTACTTTAGCCTGAGCATTTCCTTCGTTAGCTGCGTTCTCAAGGTCACGGAAGTCGCTTGAAAGATTGTTGGAAAGTCCATATACACCTGACTTCTTGTTGAGCATTGTCATAAGCTCAGAAATATCAAGTCCCTCTTTCTTAGCTACGAACTCAAGGATAGCCGGATCAATATCTCCGGAACGTGTTCCCATTACAAGTCCCTCAAGTGGTGTAAGACCCATAGATGTATCTACGGATTTTCCATTCTCTACTGCACAGATACTTGCACCGTTACCAAGGTGGCAGACAACTGTCTTAAGATCATCGTAAGATTTTCCTGCAAGCTCAGCAGCTCTCTTAGATACAAAGCTGTGGCTTGTACCATGGAAACCATATCTTCTTACTTTGTATTTGTCATAATACTCATATGGAAGACCATACATGTAAGCTTTCTCCGGCATTGTCTGATGGAATGCAGTATCGAATACAGCTACCATCGGTGTTCCAGGCATTAACTTCTGGCATGCATTGATACCGATTAAGTTTGCTGGGTTGTGAAGTGGTGCAAGATCATTACACTCTTCAATTGCAGCTTTTACCTCATCAGTAATTACAACAGAGCTTGCAAACTTCTCTCCACCATGTACGACACGATGTCCGACTGCCCCAATCTCATCCAGACTCTTAACAACACCTGTCTCGGCATCTGTTAATGCATCGATTACAAACTGAATAGCCTCTGTATGTGTAGGCATAGCTTTGTCAGATTTAACCTTCTCACCGCCTGCTGGCTGGTATGTAAGGCTTCCATCAATTCCGATTCTCTCGCAAAGTCCTTTTGCAAGTACTTTCTCTGACTCAGAGTTGATGAGCTGGAACTTCAGTGAAGAACTTCCACAGTTGATTACTAATACATTCATTTCATTTACCTCTCTTTTAGATTAGAATTCTTAATTTATATAATAAGGACTTTCGTCCCTAATGTCTATCCCTAATTTGAAAAAATTTCAGCCATATGCATATTTTTTGTGCAAAATGCATATGGCTGATCATTAAAGATATGAAATTTATTTATCTTCTGCCATTGCCTGAACTGCTGTAATTGCGATTACACCCTCAATATCCTTAGCGCTGCAACCGCGGGAGAGATCATTGACAGGCGCTGCGATTCCCTGTGTAAGAGGACCGTAAGCTTCTGCTTTTGCAAGTCTCTGAACTAATTTGTATCCGATGTTTCCAGCATCAAGGTCTGGGAAGATCAGTACATTCGCTTTTCCTGCAACCGGGCTTCCCGGTGCTTTAGATGCTCCTACTGACGGAACAATTGCTGCATCAAGCTGGAATTCTCCATCAATGAGAAGTCCTTCCGGAGCATTCTCTTTTGCAATCTTTGTAGCCTCTACAACTTTATCTACGTCAGCGTGTTTTGCGCTTCCCTTTGTTGAATGTGAAAGAAGTGCTACAACTGGCTCTTTTTCTGTCAGAAGTCTAAAGGAGTCTGCGGATGAAAGTGCGATTGCTGCAAGTTTCTCCGGATCCGGATTCTGCTCAAGTCCGGAATCACCAAACAGGAATGTTCCGTTGGCACCCATCTCACAATCTGGCACTACCATAATAAAAAATGCGCTTACGAGCTTTGTTCCCGGTTTTGTCTTCAGGATCTGAAGGCTTGGTCTTAATGTATCTGCCGTTGAGTGGCATGCTCCAGATACCATTCCGTCAGCATCTTTCATCTTAACCATCATAACACCATAGTAGAGATAATTAGTCAGAAGAAGTTCTCTTGCTTTTTCCTCTGTCATTCCCTTTTTCTCACGTAATTCTACAAGTTTTGCGATGTAGGCGTCTGTCTTCTCGCTCTTTGCAGGATCTACGATTGTTGCTCCGCTGATATCAAAAGAACCTTTGTTCTTTGCAATCTCTTCTTCGCTGCCGACAAGGATCAGGTTTGCTGTTCCTTCTTTCAGAACTGCTTCTGCTGCTTCATATGTTCTGATATCCTCTGTCTCCGGAAGTACAATTGTCTTTTTACTTGTTTTTGCTCTCGCTTTAATATCATCAATAAATCCCATGACTTAAAGACTCCTTTCGTTTGTATTCAGTTATTTCAACGTTTTTATTATAATACAAAGGATTGGCATGGACAAGTTGTATCTACGTACTAAATTCAGTACATTGGGATTGTTTCTGATTAAATACAAAATGTTATTATAAGTGGAATACATGGCTGACGATCATAAAGTATACAGTTACTGTGCTGATATCTACAAGGGTAGAAATAAGCGGGGTCGCCATGATTGCGGGATCGAGTCCGATCTTGGAAGCAAGCATCGGAAGCGTACAGCCTACGACTTTTGCAATCAGGACGGTACAGATCATAGTTCCACCAATGGATAATGCAATGAGTGCATCTCCTTGTCCCATAACGATGATCCTGATTCCATTCACAACCGCCAATATCACACTGACTACTGCTGCCACCCGGACTTCTTTAAATATAACTTTGAATAAATCCCGAAATTCTATTTCTCCTACAGACAATCCACGAATAACCAACGTAGAACTCTGTGAACCGCAGTTTCCACCAGTTCCTGTCAGCATTGGAATAAAACCGGCAAGCTGTGGCATAACTACAAGTGCGCTTTCATAGCTGTTCATGATCATCTGTGTCACTGTCGCAGAAAGCATCAGAAATAACAGCCATGGAAGCCTGCTTTTTACATGTTCCACAACAGATGTTCCAAAATAAGTCTCTTCACTTGGAGACATACCGGCCATGATACTGATATCTTCTGTTGTCTCTTCCTGCATTACAAGCATGGCATCGTCAACAGTTACGATACCGACCATGCACATTTCATGATCCACGATTGGAAGGGCAATAAGACCATATTTATTGATCATCATAGCTACATCTTCTTGATCGTCTGTTGTATGCGCGTAAAGCACATTCGTATCCATAATCTCTTCGATTGTTCTGGATTCACCGGTTGTCAGAAGTTCTTTGACATCGACCCGTCCGATCAGTTTTCGTTTTTCCGTAACATAACAAGTGTAGATAGTCTCACGATTCAGACCAACCTGACGGATTTTTAAAATAGACTCTTCGACCGTCATCTCTTTGCGGAGTGCAATGTACTCCACATTCATAATACTTCCGGCACTGTCTTCCGGATATTGCAAAAGCTGATTGATCTGGGCTCTTGTCTCTTCATCGGTAACCATCAAAAGACGATCCACAACATTCGCAGGCATCTCTTCCAGGACATCGACCGTATCATCCAGATACATCTCTTCCATGACCTCTTCCAACTCGGAATCGGTAAGTGCCCCGATCAGTACCTCACGCATGTCACTGTTCATATAAGTAAATGTCTCAGCGGCCTCTTCTTTTGCCAGGAGACGGAACACCATAACGAGCGGTTTCTGCTCGGCAATATCGACGGGGTACATATTTCCCAGTTCTTCTTTTAATTCTTTGTACTGACCTGCATCAAGCATATCAAGAATCAGTTCTTTTGTCAGCATCTGTTCCTCTTCCATACATACCCTCCTGCCTGTTGTCATTCATTTGCAAGCAAAACATAGTTATAGTATAATAAATTTTATTAACAGTGACAAGGAGAAAGTGTATGAAAATTGTTGGAATTATCGCGGAATACAATCCATTTCACAAAGGGCACGAATTCCATCTAGAAAAAGCAAAGAAAATCACAGGCGCTGATGCTGCAATTATTATTATGAGCGGCGACTATGTTCAGCGTGGAATTCCTTCCATCATGCCAAAGCATCTGCGTACCCAGATGGCACTTGCATGTGGTGCCGACGTAGTTTTAGAACTACCAGTCTGTTACGCAACCGGAAGTGCAGAATACTTTGCCACCGGTGCGGTCAGCCTCCTTGAAGCTCTCGGCTGTGTAGATTATCTGTGCTTTGGAAGTGAGTGCGGCGAAATAAAAATATTACAACAGATTGCCGATGTTCTTTGTAAGGAACCCGCGCATTACAAAGTTCTCCTTCAAAAACATTTAAAAAATGGAAATGCATTTCCTGCCGCAAGAAAACTGGCTTTTATAGAATATTTAAATCAACACAAATCCTTATCCTGTATTCCCGAACAGATCAGTGCGATTCTGGATTCGCCAAATAATATTCTGGGTATTGAATATCTAAAAGCGCTTTCCTGTCTGAACAGTTCTATCGAACCAGTAACAATTACGCGCGAAGGAGCCGGATATCATGACCAGACACTCGGTGCCCTTTTCAGCTCTGCCTCTGCACTCCGGCAGGGATTACAGGATTGTGAACTTACAAAAAATGTGAATCACATTCCTGCTATTAATCATATACTTCGGGAACTGCCGCAAAACTGTCACAAGATTTTTAAAGAAAACTATCACAAATGCTTTCCTGTGTTTGCAGATGATTTTTCCTTGCTTTTAAAAGCAAAGCTTTTGACCGAAACAAAAGATACACTGACGCGATATCTGGATATTACACCGGAGATTGCAAACCGGATCATCACATTTAGAAATGATTTTTTGACTTTCAGCCAGTTCTGCGACCTGATAAAAACAAAAAATGTAACTTACTCCCGCATCAGCAGATGTCTGATCCACATTTTACTCGGCATCAGCAAATGTGATGTACCGGATCAGGCAGCAGATTCCAGGTGTGGATACGCCAGACTTCTTGGTTTCCGCCAAGAATCCTCATGGGTACTTACTTCTATCAAAAAAAATACCGGCATTCCTGTTATCTCGAAATTATCACAGCCTGCCGGTATAGATATCCATATGCTGGAGCAGAATATTTTTGCATCAGATCTGTACGAAAGTGTTGTGACAGACAAGTATCATACCCCTTATAAAAATGAATACCAAAAACAGATTATTCGACTTAAGTCTTAAGTATAATATTCAAGAATGCCTCTGCAATCTTACCGGAGGCTATATCAGCTGGGGGATTGACTCCCAGTTGATATTAAAAACCACCACTTCGTCCACCGTGTGACCGGCCGGAAGAACTGACATGTGTTGTGCTTCCGCCTCCGCCACTGTGGCCGTGATCCTCATCATCTCTTGGAATCAGGCGTTTTGTCACAATACTATTGATATATCGATCCTCTTTTGTTGTCACTTTCATACTGCCTTGTTTCTTATACGCATTGGCAGCAACCTGATTTTTGACAGATTTTAATTTGCTTTTCTTCACCTGCGCCATTATGAATGCAACAACAAATCCTATGAGCAGATCCACAACGCCCCAGAAGATCATAGTGAAAACATCTGGCTTATCATCATCGCTGTCTACATCATATGGATGCCCATCTCTCGCCTGGGTAAGAAGATCATCGCAAAGTGTGGCATATTTTGAAAATGCTTCCATATATTCACCATCACTTAAATAAGACAAGAATTCATCTTCCATATATTCCAGTCCATAATCCGTAAATGCAGTGATACCATAGCCGTATGTAGTAATTGCCCATTTCCGTTCGTCCATCCCAATCAGAAACAGAACACCGCTGTCTTCATCACCGTATCCATATCCATTATAATCAAAGAAGTCATCCGCATAATCCTGCGCGCTTTTTCCATCTAATGAATTTTCCGTCACTACAACAACATCACATTGCTGTTTTTCACTGATTTCGTCCAGTTCTGTGTTAAGCTCCTGCTCTTCACTGTCCGTCAGAAGATCTGCATCGTCTACTAGTCTGGGAAGTTGACGATCCTGTGGAATTTCTTCAGCACATACCGGGATGTTCAAAATGCTAAGCCCGACTATCAATGTCAGTACATATAGCAGGGTGAAAATTTTTCTTGTTATTTTATTTTCTCTCATATTTCCACCCTCCTACAAAAACATGACAACCATCATGATGATATAAAGGATCACACTGATAAGAATCCCTCTTGTTCCTACATATTTCCAGAATGCACCTTCGTCCGCCGGCAAATCTCCTACAATCTTTCCACTCTGTCCGTTCATGGCAAATGTGTACTTCTGTCCTTTCCACGTAGTATTCAGAAGCCATACTGGATACATGGCATAACTGGTCTTGGAATCCCGGATATTTACTGTACTGCTCTGCGTAGAAAGTGCATAATATCCGTTGACAGTCTCCCGAAAAGAATCTTCCGTACTCCGTCTGATTCTCTTTTTCGCCCGTTTCATGCATTCATCTTGGTCTACATCGTATCGGTCAGCTACATAACCTGCCAGGTACGCAGATTTAAATGGTACAGCATCTTTAAAGTCATAAGGCTCCAGTGATTCCATCAATGCATCATCCATTTTTACAGAACCGTCTTCTGGCACATGTTCAAAATAGATTGTGCCTCCCCGGCGGATTTTATAATATTTGTGTTCTGTATATTCGGTATCCCCGGACTTCCAGACACGGATTTTTTCTGCGTCATAGGATATATCAGCTTCTGATTCGATATTGAAAACCCAAAACGGAACATATAAACCTACAATCTCATCTATATGATTCTCCTGTCTGAACACAGACGGGATAAATGCTTTTCCTGTCAGATGCTTATAATAAGCTTCTTTTGCAGCTTTTTTATCTAATTTGAATGGAATGACATAATCCGGTTTTAACGCTCCTTCAAACTGTCCTTTTAAAACAACACGATTTCCGCAGAACGGACAAGTTGTAGCGCCTGTATTTTTATCTGCCGTGATTTCACCGCCACAAGACTGACAGATATAGACAACCATATTATCAATCTCATCCTGATTCCAGTCATGTGCAGTATAGTTTTCGGACTTCTTCTGTTCTGTCTCGACATCTGATGCTGCATCTGCGGCAACTACCTGATCTGCCTTTGCGATCAACGATTCATATTCGTCCACGGAAATCTCTGTATCACAGTACGGACACTTCATTTTCTGGCTTTTGCTGTCAAATTCCATGGCACCGCCACATGCCGGACATTTGTATTCTTTTATCTCTGACATTCGTGTTTCTCCTTACAAAGTCTCTTTTTATGCGATCCTGTGGGAGTTAAATTCTGTCGTCATCTGTAAATGGATCTCCACACTCCGGACAGAATTTCGGAGGATTTGCAGGATCTTCCGGTTCCCAGCCACATTTATCGCAGCGGTAGTGTAATTTCTGCGGTTTCGGTTTTCCGCACTCCATGCAGAATTTTCCTTTGTTGAGCGTTCCACAACTGCAAGTCCAGCTTTCGTCATCCTGTGGTTTTGGCTTACCACACTCGATACAGAATCTGCCATTGTTGACCTGACCACAGGAACAAGTCCAGGACGATGTTTCTCCACCTGCTGCCGGGTCTGCTGCTTTGTTTTGCAGATTTTTTTGGTTACCTGCCTGTGGATTCTGTCCATTTACCTGATTCTGCTCTTTTTGTACCTGCTGCTCTTGCTGCGCCTGTTTCTGAGCGGCTCCCTGGTCATAGAGTCCCTGGATATTCATGCCGCCACTCGCCATATTCATTCCCATAAATCCCATCATAGCACCATTCGGATTGCTGGCCGCATTCTTCATTGCCTCTGCCTGTGCCATACCAAGTGTGGCTGCCATCATGCTTGGATCTGTATACATAGATGTATTTTGTGCCTGACGGATTGCCTCAGCATCTTCTTCTTTGAGTGTGACTGGATTAAATGCAACAGACACAATAGAAAGTCCACGGATCTCAGACCATTTTTTCGTCAAAATCTCGTTCATGGCGTCACCAATCTCGGTGGCATGTGCCGGAATCTGGCTTGGGCGTATCTCCATCTCTGCAATCTTAGCAAATGCCGGCTGCAGCGCATCTACGAACTCCGTCTTAAGCTGCGGCATGATCTCACTTTTTTCATAACATTCTGCCACATTTCCGCTAAGACTTGTGTAAAACAAAAGCGGATTTGTAATTTTAAAGGAATACACTCCGTTACAGCGGATCTCAATATCTTTGTCCAGGTTGATGCGTTTATCTACCACACGGAACCAGACCGGATTCGCAGTTCCAAACTTGTTATCTGTGATTTCCTTTGTGTTGATATAGTAGACTCTCTGATCTTTTCCTGTATCACCGCCATAACTGAATCTTTTTCCAATCGTCAGAAATGTATTTTTGATACTGTCACTTAAATTTCCCGCAAAAATACTTGGTTCAGAAGACGTGTCGTATGTATATTCTCCCGGCTCCGCACACACTTCCGCAATTTTCCCCTGATCAACAATCAACATACACTGACCATCTGCCACTGCAATTCCAGAACCATTGG
>ERZ772818.2171-NODE-2171-length-15506-cov-5.369491_pt1 | contig 15506 bp, 16 predicted proteins | sample MGYA00580837_ERZ772818 | MGnify/ENA primary metagenome ERZ772818 (study PRJEB29015, sample SAMEA2737671) | human gut metagenome | biome: human gut; feature: human-associated habitat; material: faeces | place: China | collected 2012 ...
AATGACATTGTTTCTAAAAAAACCCCGTCCCCAATTTTCTTTTTTTAGCACTTTTCACAATTGTGTGCGTCCTTCTAATGCGCGCAATAATGTTACTTCATCAATATACTCCAGATCTCCGCCTACCGGCACGCCGCTGGCAATGCGGCTGACTTTGACTCCGGTAGGTTTTATCAGCTTGCTGATATACATCGCGGTCGTCTCGCCTTCCAGGCTTGAGTTTGTCGCAATGATGACTTCTTCTACATCGCCTTCCAGGCGCCGGATCAGTTCTTTCAGCTTGATGTCTCCCGGACCGATGCCAAGCATCGGGGAGATTGCGCCGTGAAGTACATGGTAGACGCCGTTATATTTTCCTGTCTTTTCGTAAGCTGCCAGGTCTCTTGTATTCTCTACAACCATGATCGTCTTATGATCACGGTTTGAATTACTACAGATTGGGCAGAGTTCCTGATCCGTCAGGGTGCAGCATTCTTTGCAGTAACGTACATTTTCTCTTGCCTCGACCATAGTGTCTGCCAGACGTTTCACTTCTTCTTTCGGCATATGTATCAGGTGAAATGCCAGTCTGGATGCTGACTTTGCACCAATGCCCGGCAATCTGGACAGCTCGTCAATCAATTTGCTGATCTGGTTACTATAGTAATCCATTCATGCCTCCTGTGAATTTGGACATACTTGCTGCAGATGCTTCATCTACTTTGTCAAGTGCCTCGTTCACTGCTGCCACAAGGAGATCTTCTAACATTTCTACATCATCTGGATCTACAACTTCTTCATCCAGTTTTACTTTTACAAGTTTTTTGGATCCTGATACTGTGACTTCTACAGCTCCGCCACCGGCAGTTGCTGTAAATTCTTTTGTCTCCATTTCTTTTGCCTGCTCTTCCATCTGACGCTGCATCTTTTGAGCCTGCTTCATTAAGTTTGCCATGTTCCCCGGCATTCCGCCTCCTGGAAATCCACCTCTTTTTGCCATAATTAATCATCCTCCACTACAATATCCATATTGATTAGTTTTTCTATATCTACAAAACTGTCCTCAAATCTCCGTCCTTCTTCTACCTGACGGACATCGATGTCCAGTTTTTTTCCGATTTTACTCTCGATCAGATTTCTGATTTCTTCTTTATGTTCTTCTGTTCCTACTACCCCGGCTCCTACTGCATCCGGCAATACGATCAGAAGTCTGTTTCCTTCTCCTGCACTTAGTCTTGCCTGCTTCAGATAATTCCGCAGCATTGGCGATGCATCCGATGTGAGTTTACGGAAATCTTTTGCCACTTGTTTTACATCTTCATTCAGAGCTTCCGGAAGTTCCGGTTTTTTCTTCGGTTCCTGTTCTGCTCCTTCCGGTCCATTTACATAGACAATACGTTCTCTCGCCGCATTTTCCATAAAATCACCGTTTTCCAGTTTTTCCTCTATTGCCCGCAGACGGTCAAGCAATGTATCTGGATTTGTCTCCATTGCCGGACGACACAATTTAATCAGTGCCACCTCCAGCATGACTCTCTTCTGGGTTGAATATTTTAACTGACTGGTCAGATCTGAAAATACTCGGATATACCGGATCAATGCATCATCCTCGATCATCTGAGCCTCTTCTTTCAGCCGCGCCAGATTCTCACTGGATACATCCAACACATCTTCCATATCATCAGAGCTTCTGACAAGCAGAAGGTTTCTGAGATACCACGTAAAATCTGCTGACAGCTGCGACAGTTCTCTTCCCTGCATGACCAGCTCATCTACGATCTCGATGACACTGTGTACATCTCTGTCCAAAATCTTACGAAGCAGCCGGCTGAATACTTCCGTGTCCACCGCCCCGAGTACTTCCAGCACATGGTCGTATGTCAGCTTCTGTCCGATGTAAAATGCAGCACACTGATCCAGGAGACTTAATGCATCACGCATGGAACCGTCTCCCATACGTGCAATATATCGGACTGCCTTTTCTTCCACATCCCATCCTTCTTTATTGATCAATTCCTGCAATCTTGCTGAAATAGTCTCGATGGAAATGCGTTTAAAATCATATCTCTGACACCGGCTTAAAATTGTAACTGGAATCTTATGCGCCTCTGTAGTTGCCAGTATAAATATGACATACTCCGGCGGCTCTTCCAGCGTCTTCAAAAGTGCATTAAAGGCTCCGATGGACAGCATATGTACCTCATCAATGATGTACACTTTATAACGTCCTTCTGTTGGACGGTAGGCGACCTCTTCCCGGATTTCACGAATGTTATCGACACCATTGTTAGAAGCCGCATCGATTTCGATCACATTCATAGAATTGCCTGCGGCAATCGCCTTACAAACTGCGCACTCTCCACACGGGCTTCCGTCTACCGGGTGTTCACAGTTAACTGCTTTTGCAAATATCTTGGCAACCGTTGTTTTTCCGGTTCCCCTTGTTCCACAGAACAGGTATGCGTGTCCGATACGATCTGCTTCAATCTGATTCTTAAGCGTCCGCACAATTGCATCCTGTCCTTTTACATCTTCAAATTCATTTGGCCGGAATTTCCGGTATAAAGCCATATATGACATGGTTATTATTCATCTCCAAAACTAATTCCGGTGATCTTTGCCTGTCTGACGATCTCAGACTTCGGATCAACATATTTTAACTTTCCTGCTACTTCACTAAGCGGAACACGAACAATCTTATCATTCTTTACGGACATCATACAACCATAATTTTCATCTAAGATCGCGCGGGCAGCTTCTGCGCCGAGTCTTGTTGACAATACACGGTCAAATGGACACGGGGATCCACCTCTTTGTGTGTGTCCGGGAATTGCGATACGCACTTCCTGCTGAGTTCTCTTCTGAACTTTTTCTGCCATCTCATAAGCTACAGAAGGATATTTCTTCTTTGCCTGTTTGTCCTTTAATTCTTTCTTGGAAAGCTTCGCGTCTTCCTTGGAAATAGCTCCCTCTGCCACTGCGATAATGGTAAACTTTTTACCTGATTTGGCACGCTTGTCTATTGCCTCTGCAATCACATCCATGTCATAAGGAATCTCCGGAAGCAGAATAATGTCGGCACCGCCTGCAATTCCTGCGTACAGCGTTACCCAGCCGACTTTATGTCCCATGATCTCGATAATAAATACACGGTTGTGGGAAGTTGCTGTTGTATGGATACGATCGATCGTATCTGTTGCGACTTCAACCGCACTGTGGAATCCAAATGTCATATCTGTTCCCCACAGATCGTTGTCGATCGTCTTCGGAAGCGTCACAACATTTAAGCCTTCCTCACGCAGAAGGTTTGCTGTCTTATGAGTTCCATTTCCACCAAGGATCACAAGACAATCCAGACTTAACTTGTGATAAGTGTGCTTCATAGCTTCTACTTTGTCCAGCCCATTTTCATCCGGTACACGCATTAGTTTGAACGGCTGTCTTGAAGTTCCAAGGATTGTTCCTCCGACTGTTAAAATTCCTGAGAAATCTTCAGCTTTAAGCATTCTGAAGTTCGAGTAGATCAAACCTTTATATCCCTCTTCAAATCCATAAATCTCCACGTCTTTACGTGCCTGAAACAGTCCTTTCACCACGCCGCGCATTGCTGCATTCAGTGCCTGACAGTCTCCACCACTTGTCAACATTCCAATTCTAAGCATCTGTTTTTCCTCCTGCATCTCGTGTCATTATCTTAAAGTCATCTAATAATTCCTGTCTATGGAATCATATCTGCTCACAGCAGCAGTTGCTGTAACCAGTATCAAACAGCTTTGCTATCTATTATTTCGTCAGTACTTCTACACTTTTTTCTTTTACAAGTACCATGTACTCTACCTGGGCTGACAATCCGTCATCATCTGTATATACGGTCCAGCCGTTATCCTCATCTACATAGAACTCCGGTGTTCCCTCGTTGATCATCGGCTCGATTGTGAACATCATACCAGGAACAAGCACCATTTCACTGCCTTTTGGTGTTACATAACTTACAAATGGCTCTTCGTGGAATTCAAGACCAATTCCATGTCCTCCAATTTCCTCTACAACAGAATATCCATTTTTCTTTGCATGCGTGTTGATCGCGTATGCAATATCTCCCAAATGCCCCCATGGCTTTGCTGCCTTTAGGCCACGCTCTACACACTCCTGTGTTACACGCACGATCCGTTCTGCTCTTTCGGACACATTTCCAATCTTGAACATACGAGAAGCATCTGAATAATATCCATTTAAAATGGTTGATACGTCTACATTGATAATATCCCCTTCTACAAGGATTTCATTCTCACTTGGAATTCCGTGGCATACAACATTATTAATCGATGTGCACACACTCTTTGGAAATCCTTCATATCCAAGCGGTGCCGGAATTCCTCCGTGTTCTGTCGTGAAATCATATACAAGCTTATCGATCTGCGCTGTGCTCATACCAGCTTTGATATGTGCAGCCACATGATCCAGTACTGCTGTGTTGAGGTCAGCACTCTTTCTGATTTCGGCAATCTGCTCCGGTGTCTTAAGAAGTGACCGGTCCGGAACAATCTGTCCTTTTTCTGCAAGCGCCCAAAGTTTTACGTCTAACCTATCCATAATTAACGTCCATCTCCTTCAAAACAAGTGCGGAGTACGCACCCATGTTTACAACTATCTCTCCATCTTCTACTATATACTCTTCGTACTCAGTTGTGTAGCCCTCATGATAAGAATACATCAGCCTTCTCATACGTCCACGCATCGGGATTTCTGCCTGCCATACAGGAACCGTTACTTCCTCCAGAGCATCACTGTTATTAATGATTACAACAATCCGCTGGTTCTGATCTGTTCTTGCATAAGCCAATACATTTTCCCGCCACTCAAGCATCTGAACAGAACCTTCCCTGAACACCGGGTATCGCTTGTGGATCCGGATCATTTCTCTGTGAAATGCGATCAGCTCCTGATCTTCATGCCCCCACGGATACGTACGTCGGTTGTCTGGATCCGTAAATCCGCACACACCGGCCTCGTCGCCATAATAAACAGTTGGTGCGCCCGGCCACGTCATCTGCATAACGACCGCCTCACGCATAACTGCCACATTGACATTTTCATTGGCCGCTTCTGCCCCCAGTTCCTGCACACGGCCGACTCTGTGATTCGTTCTCGTCAGGAATCTGGAATGGTCATGATTCGACAATTCATTCATGGAAACCTGCAGGGACGGCGTCATCATATTGCTCATGTGATGACGTATCGCATTTACAAATGCGTCGGCGTTGCCTCTTAAGTCTTCTCTTGCCTCATCACTGTGCTTCTCCATCCCAGTCAAAAACCAGGTGACCGGCTCCATAAATGCGTCATAGTTCATGATGGTATCCCACTCATCACCTTCCAGCCACTCGCTTGGATCTCCGTAATGCTCCGCCAGGATCAGTGCTTCCGGATTTGCTTCTTTTACAACTTTACGGAACTTTTTCCAGAATTCGTGATTGTACTCGTTACTTCTGCCAAGATCTGCTGCCACATCCAGACGCCAGCCATCCGCATTGTACGGCGGCGACATCCATTTCTTCGCAATCTCAAAAATATAAGCTTCCAGCTCCGGTGAATCTTCGTAGTTCAGCTTCGGCAGTGTATCATGTCCCCACCATCCGTCATATGAACCATTGTATGGCCAGCGTTCCCGCTCTTCCTGAAAGAACCGGAAATAGCTGCGATACGGGCTGTCTGCGCTGACATATGCTCCCGGCGCATACCCTTCCTGTTTCTCGTAAATGCGCTCTCTGTCCAGCCATTTGTTGAATGAGCCGCAATGATTGAACACTCCATCCAGAATCACCTTCATGCCGCGTCGATGCACCTCTTCCACAAATTGAACAAAAAATTCATTGCTGGCCTCCAGATTTTTTTTGTCCGTCACTCGTTTTTGATATTTCGTGGCATTGGCATTTTCATGATCGCCCTCTGCCAGTACATTTCCACCGTCTTCCACGATCACTCCATAATGAGGATCTATATAATCATAATCCTGAATGTCGTATTTGTGATTGGATGGAGATACAAAAATTGGATTAAAGTATAACACTTCTACTCCAAGATCCTGTAAATAGTCCAGTTTATCCCAGACTCCTTTTAGATCTCCACCATAGAATTCCCGCACATCCATGGTTGCCGGATAGCGGTTCCAGTCTGTAACTTTTCTACTGTAGTCTCCGATATAGTAATATTCCCGGTCTTCCACATCATTGTCAGGGTCACCGTTGCAGAAACGATCTGTAAATATCTGATACATGACTGCACCTTTCGCCCACTTCGGTGTACGAAAGCCCGGACAGACTACATAATCATAGTCTGGCACCACGCGCTCTGACACGCCGCACCGGTTATAATAGCATACTTCACTGCCGCTTCGGATCTCAAAATAATACCGGAACGGCTCCTCGCCCAGCTGTCTTTTTATCTCATAATAGTCAAATACTTCGCCCGTCTGTGCCTTCTCCATCTCATACCGGATTTTCTCGTGAACAAGGCAGACATGTTCTGCATCGTCCTTAGCGGTACGGAACCGGAACACAACTTCTTCGTTGCGCTCCGGTTCGGACGGATTCACATACTGCGAAGTACCGTCGCAAAATAATGCTTTCTTATTCATCTATGCTTCATCTCCAAACAACGATTCAAACTCTTCTCTGGAAATCTTTTCTTTTTCCAGAAGCAGTTCTGCACACGCATGAAGTACATGATCGTACTCGTGAATAATGCTCTTCGCTTTTGCATAGCACTCATCTATGATTCGTTTTACTTCCTGATCAATTACACCGGCAACATTCTCACCGTAACCTCTGGAAGCATGGGCAAGATCTCTTCCGATGAAAACTTCATCGCTGTCATCGTCGTAATTGATCAGTCCGACTTTCTCAGACATACCGAACTTCGTTACCATGGATTTCGCGATACCAGTCGCCTGCTTAATATCCTGAGAAGCTCCTGTCGTAATATCATCAAAAATGATTTCTTCCGCAACACGGCCGCCAAGTGCCACTGTGATATCCTGCAGCATCTTGCCTTTTGTATTGAACATTTCGTCCTGCTCCGGAAGCGGCATCGTATATCCGCCGGCACTTCCGGTCGGAATGATAGACACACTGTACACCGGTCCCACGTCCGGAAGGACATGGAACAAAATTGCATGACCTGCCTCGTGGAAAGCTGTGATTCTTCTTTCTTTTTCAGAAATAACACGGCTCTTTTTCTCTGCTCCGATTCCGACTTTGATAAATGCTTTCTGGATGTCTTCCTGCTTTAAGAAGATGCGTCCTGCTTTTGCTGCCAGAATTGCCGCTTCATTTAATAAGTTCTCAAGATCTGCTCCTGCAAATCCTGCAGTTGTCTGCGCAATCTGTTTCAGATTGATCTCCTCACTGAGCGGTTTTCCCTTTGCGTGAACTTTTAAAATTTCTTCTCTTCCCTGTACATCCGGTCTTCCGACTACGACTTTACGGTCAAAACGTCCCGGACGAAGGATTGCAGGATCTAGAATGTCGACACGGTTCGTTGCTGCCATGACAATGATCCCTTCATTGACACCGAATCCGTCCATCTCAACAAGTAACTGGTTCAATGTCTGCTCACGCTCATCATGACCGCCGCCCATACCGGTTCCTCTTCGTCTTGCGACTGCATCAATCTCATCGATAAAAATGATGCACGGTGCATTTTTCTTAGCCTCTTCGAATAAGTCACGGACTCTGGAAGCTCCGACTCCGACAAACATTTCCACAAAATCAGATCCGGAAATAGTAAAGAACGGAACTCCTGCCTCTCCGGCTACTGCCTTGGCCAGCAGTGTCTTTCCGGTTCCCGGAGGTCCCACAAGGAGAACTCCTTTCGGGATACGCGCTCCAACCTGGATATATTTCTTAGGTTCTTTCAGGAAATCAACAATCTCCTCCAGCTCCTCTTTCTCTTCTTTCAGTCCTGCAACATGATCAAATGTAACCTTCTTGTCGCTGTCTGTGCTTAACTTTGCACGGCTCTTTCCAAAGCTCATGGCTTTGCTTCCGGCATTTCCTCCCTGACGGTTCATCATCATAAAAATGAACATCACACCTGCAAGTGTAAGAAGCACCGGCAGAATTGTTGTTGAAAACAATGTGTCCTGCGGAACATCTGCCATATCATAGTCCAGCTTATTCTCTTTCAGATAATCCTGCACTTCATTAATATCTGAAACATACAGATACCGCACCTGCTTACCGTCTTTATCTTCCTTCTTCAGTTTGATTTCCACATGTCCGGTCGGCACATTTTTATTCTGAATCACAGAAATGCTGTCTACATTGTCTCCTGTAACCAATGTCTGAAACTCACTCCAGGTAAGTCTGTCACTCTGGTTCTCGAACATGTTCGTAAACCAGAGCACTGCAAACAGAAATACAACAAGAACTAAAAGACCGGCTCCGCTGATTCCTTTATTTTTTCTAGTGTCCAAGCTTTTTGCTCCCTTCTACTCCACACCTTCTACAACTCCGATGTATGGAAGATTTCTATATTTCTGGGCATAATCCAGACCGTAGCCCACAACAAATTCATCTGGAATGTTAAATCCAACATAATCAACCTTCACGTCTTTGACACGTCTTTCCGGTTTATCTAATAATGTACAAAGTCTCAGGCTCTTTGGTCCACGTTTTTTAAGAATTTCAATCAGATAAGAAAGTGTTCTTCCTGAATCAATGATATCTTCTACGATCAGAACATCTTTTCCTTCCAGTGTCTCCTCAAGGTCTTTTGCAATCTTAACTACACCGCTTGAAGCTGTTCCGTCACCATAACTGCTGACACTCATAAAGTCCATGGACACCGGCACAGTAATTCTCTTTGCCAGTTCGCACATAAAGAATACGCCACCTTTTAATACACAGATGAGATGCACCTCTTTTCCTTCATAATCTTTACTGATCTGCTCTCCAAGATCACGGATCCTCTTATCAACTTCTTCTTCCTCAACTAATACTCTTACTGTCTCTGCCATAATTTTCTCCTTTGCAAAAGTGAATTTCTAAAATCTTTTTTGTAGATTCTGTAATCTGATAACGCTGGCTCTGTCTGTGACCGACCACCCACATAATATCGTGCCCATCTGCCACCAGCCAGACTTTCTCTCGCTCTTCCTGCGAAATTTTCTCATTAATAAAATACTTTTTCAGCCTTTGCGTTCCTCCATTTTTATTAATTGCAAGGACATCTCCGGCCTGTCTGTGTCTGATTTCCACAGTGTTATTAATTATATCATAATCGAACCATTTCGTGTAGGTTTTTTCGGGAAATGCTTTCATTCCAGGCGGTCTTTCGAAAATGCGGAACTGAAACAAAGCCTCTGGATTTTCTATATTTTCATCATTTAAATGGTTTGGATCAATCATTTTTGTAGAAATGACTGGTTTCTTTTCAAACTTCACTCCTCCATAAATGCGGCTCGCCGCCACAGCATAAGGCAAATCTATTTTCCGTCCCACCTGCCGGTTCAAAAGCTCCTCTACCGCCTGTACATGTACTGCACTGATATCCTTCTCGTGCCCCGCAGCTTCACAGATGATCCGGTGGATCACATAACTTTTTAACGGTACCGGGACTTTGTCATATTCATTTTTATTCAGAATCAGGCTAATAGCTCCTGTAGCAAGATTTGTTTCTTTCCGACATGATTGTGGCTCTATCTGCAACACTTTTTTCTTATACTCCTCAATCTGCATATCCACATAACTCCAAAGTTCACGCACGCTCTGAGCTGTTCTGGAAATGTGCCAGACTGCCTGTTCATTTATTTCCTCCAGTTGTGGAATAACCTGATTACGAAGCTTATTTCTTGCATAAACATTTTCTGCATTCGTCTCGTCTGTACAATAAGATATTCCCACTTTTTCTAGATATGATTCAATCTCATTTCTTCCTATATTAAGAAGTGGACGAATCCAAAATCCGGACACCGGCGCAATCCCGCCAAGTCCCCGGACATCTGTTCCCCGGCATAAATGAAATAACACGGTCTCGGCCTCATCATTTCTGTGGTGTGCCAGCGCAATTTTCCCAAAACCTTGCGCGCTCTCTTGTCTGCCATTGGCACACTCAGCATGGTGGAACTGGATATCACCATATTGAGCATTGTCACATGGAACATCACTATACTGGTTTCTTACTTCCAGAAATGCCTCTCTCCTGGCCTTTCTGCCCGCTTCCTCTTCAGACATATTCCAGCATTTTGCAAGTTTTCTTATATTCTTATGATAAACAACAAGCGGAACATTCCACGCATCGCAAATTTTCCGCACATACCGCTCGTCTGCGTCAGCACTGTCTCCGCGAAGGCCATGATGTACATGCACCGCCGTAATTTCCAATGTTCCATCTCCGCTTTTTTGTCGTTCATCCCGAAGCTTTGTAAGCACAAAAAGCAGGCATACGGAATCTGCACCTCCCGATACGCCTACAATTACTCTGTCCTTTTTCTCCAGCATATGCTGTTCTTCTACATAAGCTTTTACTCTCTGATACATCTGCTTTATCCTGTTAGGACGACTCTCTAATCATCTGCCCAAACATTTCCTCGCTTATTTGTTATTCAAGAATGTCTTTGATATCTGATATCAATATATAAAATTTGCCCGCAAATTGCAAGTTTTCCATATATTTTCTCTATTTCACTATTTACATATAGACCATATTCCTTTTTTTATTCTTAGAGGCAAATACTTCAACTACAATGATATTCTAAAGCTTCCAAATTCCTGTCACAAGAATTGTCATATCATCAAGAGGCGCTGCGCCTGCATATTCCATGACCTGGTTCAAAATGTGATGTGCCATTTCTCCCGGATTCTGGGACTCCACCTGACAAATGAATTCTTCCATGAGGCTGTCCTGTTTCCCCGTCGGCAAGGTGTCCAATACGCCGTCTGTCACCATAACAAGAAAGTCGCCATCTTCAAGTTGTCGCCGCTCCGGTTCTATATCAAGCCTTGCCAGCGCACCAATCGGAAGGGAAATAGAATGCACTTCCTCCACCTCATCTTTTCGTTTTATATATGTAGTGGCTGCTCCTGCTTTTACTATCTCACAGCTTGCATCGTACAGATCAATAATCGCCACATCAATCGTGGAAAACATTACTTCTTCCCGACCGGTCACGAGGGCTGTATTCATAATCTGAACTGCCGTTTTTACCGGGAATCCAGCGTTTAAAAGCTCTTCTAACATTTCCACTACCATCGTACTCTCCCGAAATGCGCGCTCACCTGAACCCATACCGTCTGACAGTGCCACACCTTTTCTTCCTCCCGGCAAGTCCGAGGTCAAAAATGTATCTCCAGAAATTTTCTCGCTGCCTTTTCCTATTTTGGCCACACCCTGGATCGTGTGAAATCTTGCTCCTTCCACACAGGCAACTGTGCAGTACTCGTCCCCGATAATTGGGCGTTCTCCCCTCCCGGGAACCATGATCCGGCCTGCCATTTTCCCAACTTCTGACGCCAGTTCTTTCATAGCGACAATATGCCCTTTGGACGCCTTTAACGTCAAATGTATCTCATATTTTCCCTGGGCGGTCATATAAAAAACCGAGGACAAAATCTTGATTCCGGACTTTTTTAACTGATTTCGGATTTTCTTTTTCAAATGCTCATCTTCAAATATCCCGGCATCCAGCTCGTGAGTCGTATAGCACAAAGTCTTCGCCAGGTCATTTAACTGCGCAGCAAAACCCTCCCGGTTCTGTACCATTTTATTATTCCATATCAACTTCTGTCTCACATTTTCATAATTTTCCAGTGTCTCCCGCAAAAATCTCGGTGCCAAAAGGCACTGCTTCATAAGCCTGCGTTTTAATTCCACATTTAGCTCGGCACCGTAGTCCTGAACCGCACACAGAATTTCCCGCATCATATAATACGTTTGCTGCCGTCTCTCCCCCAGACATTTTTCTCGATTTTCACACTCCCGGCACACCTTCTGAGTCACACGCTCAAAAATGTCGTCATTTTCCTCATTTGTAAATGTAGCGCGATAATCCTCCAGCTTTGAAAATGTATCTGACAGCTTCTTTAAAGATCCCGCAAACTTGTCTACTTGAATCACATACGGATTCGTGAAAATCTGTGCTCCCCGCTCTTTCAATTCCTGCATAAAAATCTCCCCTTACTAATTCTTCTATCTCAGCTTTCGTATTACCGCTCCGCTTTTTTATATAATAGGAACTGCCGTATTCTATTATAGAACAAAGAATGTGCCTTGGCACATTCTCGCGCCGAGCGCGTTGCTGAGCGCCAGTGACGCTCGTCTAGCAACGACCGAAGTGAATACGGAGACGCTTGCGACATAATTCCTATTCGCGCGAGTGCGCATCCTGCCGGAGGCTTTTTGTATAATAGGAAATGCAATTTCCTATTATACAAAAAAGCTTCGGGCTTTCGCCCAAAGCTTTTTCATTCGTTACTTTGCTTTTAATATGATCTCATTTTCATTCACCAGACCAAGCTTTTCCTTTGCAATCTCTTCCACATACTCGTCAGTTCCAACGTATGCTTCCATATCGTCTATCTCCTGTGATCTGGCTTTCTCTTCATCTATCTGTTTCTTAAGCTCCGTCTCCTGAGCCAAATAACTTTTCTCCTTCGCCCGAAGAGAAATTCCACCGACCACTACAAGTGCTGTCATCAAAAAAATTACACCTGTAATTACAAGCACACTCAACTTGTGTTGATTCGTCCGCCTCCTGGACCTTCTCTTACGGCTATTACGCCTCGTATCTTTCATATTAATACTCACCCTTGTCTTCGGTTCCCACACCGATTTATACCTTTTTATAATAATAACTTTTTCCCTGAAATTTATCAAGTTTTACGGGTGTAGATTTTTTTACACATTTTTTTAACTTTCTGCAAAAGCCATGACATCAAGCACGCTCCAACTACAACACCTAGTATATAATACCAGCGCACACTACCACTACTAGTGTGGTAAATTTGCACAAACAGATACATTTCCACAAAAATCCAGTAAAACAAGTCCTCTATTCCGACTGCGAGAAACGAATGTTTCACAATATCCCGGAAGCATTCCAGGCATCTGTATGTTCCTCTTAAAAATAATCCAGATGAAAATGCAGTCAGAAAAATTAATAATTCTTTTTCAATCCCAATCATTGACTTTCCTGCAACTTTCCGCACACATTAACGAAACAAACGTGCAAATAAATTCTCTCCCTGTTTTTGTTCTGCATGCACATCCGAATAAGCAATACTGTCAATATTTCCGGACAGATCCACTTCTCCTTTTTCCAGACTCAGCCGGTTTACATGAAGGTCCGTCCCCTTCACCATCAACATTCCCTGCTCCGTTTCCAGTAGAACTTCATTCAAATCAAAAGATAATACATCCTTCACACCTGTCACCAGACTTGCGGTCCGGTTATTCAAAACCAGTTTATGCCCCCGCATAGCTGGTTTTGATACATTTCTCTCATCCATGCACATCACAACCTTTCTTAGTAATCATATGAAAGGTACCCTGCATTTATTACAGATATTTGAACAAGTCTTTCGCCTCTTCCTTCTTCGTCGTCTCCTGAATATCCAGGACTTCGACTTTCACAGTTCTTGTACCAAACTGAATTTCAATAATATCTCCGACTTTAACCTTGACCGAAGCCTTCGCAACACTACCATTGACCAGCACTCGCCCAGCATCACAAGCTTCATTTGCAACCGTTCTGCGCTTGATTAAACGCGACACCTTCAAAAATTTATCTAATCTCATAATATTTCTCCATTTTCTTCCAATTGGGGACGGGGTTTTTTCAAAAAAACCCCGTCCCCAATTAAATTGTACGCTTCTTACACACAATTTCCATATACCAAAAAGAACGAGGAGCCAACAACTCCCCGCCCGTACACTTATCTAGAACTAATCCATTACTCGTTAACAGCGTCTTTTAATGCTTTACCAGCTTTGAACTTAGGTGCTTTGCAAGCTTCAATCTTCATTGTCTCCCCTGTAGACGGATTTCTTCCCTCTCTTGCAGCTCTCTCGCTTGTCTCGAATGTTCCGAATCCAACTAACTGAATCTTATGACCTTTCTTAAGTTCTTCTGTAACTACATCAACAAAAGCTTTTAAAGCTTTTTCAGAATCTTTCTTAGAAATCTCTGCTTTGTCAGCAATAGCTGCTACTAATTCTGTTTTGTTCATGGATAATTTCCTCCTCCTGTTTATCTAGGCACCCTGCCTCTAGATATTGTTATACCTGTTTTCCCTATATTTGTCAAGGATATTTACCCTTTTTACCGCGCATTTATAGGCTTTTTAGGCATTTTTAAGATTTAAATCCGAGCATCAAAAAAGTGATTTAAAAAATGTTCTTTTTCCTTCATTTGTCTGACTGCCATCTGCATTTTTTCAACATTTTTTATTGATATCCATGCTTTATTTGAATGATAATATGAATTTGCAACTTTAAAAAATTTTTCCGGATACATCAATCTATTTTTCAAATACTCCAATTCATTTTTCCCCAACGGTATAATTGCTGAATATGCATTGAGTATTCCATCGCTGATCCATTCTTTGAAACCTTGTTTTTCCATTGCCTTTCTTAAGAAATAATACAAATCCTCTACTTGAACATTCTTTTTAAAATGATCAAAATTCACCGTGTAAACGTTTAACTTTCTATGCCCATAATTATCTTTTTCAGAAGTCGCATCAAACAAAATATTGTGGTAATTGTATTCACCATGTACCATATATCCTGCATCAATGCTTTGTTGATAAAGCTGTTTATATCCCGAAGCTTTCAGGCTTTTAACCGCTGCGTCTGCCCATGCTTCCATCTGATCAAAATACTCCAGGAACAAATATTCAAACTCCCCTTTCGGAGAAACATTTCTGATGTATGCCCGCACTTTACGTAATTCTCGATTATGTCTTATATACCCCTCCTCCAAATTCTCCGCTTCCGACACATTTTCCATTATTTTTTTTCTCATCAACAAATGTATCTTCGCCAAATTACCTGCTGCCTCAAAAAGTTCTGCCGCTCTTCTTACATCGCATTCCCGCCCCGGCGGCATTCGTCTAAGCATGTAAATACTTCCATCAAGCCCCTTTGTTACATAATTTCCTTCCCGGTTTTTCACTGGCATATCTATAGTTTGATAACCATAATCCATAAAATACTCATACAATTCGATAAGTGCAGGAAGCCTCTTTTCAGATACCCCTACCTCTCTCATTAAAAACACACCCTTATCTGTGCTGCATAAAATAGCACCCCTGGTCTTCCGGGTGCTATTTACGGCAATTTCATATTGTTCTAATATATTATCCCGTTCATAATCTTGCATATTCAGCCCCCTGCACTCTACTACATATTCTCTCTATCCTATGAAAACAATTGCGAAAATATGCAAATGGGGACGGGGTTTTTTCAAAAACAATGTCATTAAGTTAAGGATTTTAGTAGTGTGAAAAGTAGTTTTTTACTTTTTG
>ERZ772818.2209-NODE-2209-length-15291-cov-2.790627_pt1 | contig 15291 bp, 20 predicted proteins | sample MGYA00580837_ERZ772818 | MGnify/ENA primary metagenome ERZ772818 (study PRJEB29015, sample SAMEA2737671) | human gut metagenome | biome: human gut; feature: human-associated habitat; material: faeces | place: China | collected 2012 ...
AGTTTGAAGATGAATTGAGGGATATCATTAAAGATTATGGGAATTCTTTTGCCAAAATAATTGAGGGTAGTTCTGTAGTTTATCGTGCTCGTGTAGGGACTGCTGGTTATAAAAAAGCTCATGAAGATTTTAACCGTGAAGGTAAGAAAATATTCGTTCCATACAGAAATAAAGAAATAGGTTCTGTCCCTCCTCTTAAAGCTACAGCAGGTAGAGCTAATAGGGTTGGGGTTTCATACTTATATTGCGCCACTGATAGCTATACCGCGATCGCTGAGGTTAGACCTCATCCTACAGATGTAGTTTCTCTAGGTAAATTTAGCGTGTCTCGAGCTTTAAAAGTATTCGATTTTTCATATCCAAGTTTATTAGACTTTATCGAAAATGAAGATGCTTTATTGAGAATGATTCCTTATGCTAAAATGGCGGGTATTTTTAATACCGCTACACCACCCTCTTTAGAGGGAAGGTATAGTGTTTCGCAGCTCATATCTGACTGCATAAGAAAGGAGGGATATGATGGCATACAGTTTTCAAGCACTGTTGGTGAAGGAAAGAATTTAGTTGTGTTTAATCCTAATAACATGGAATTTATTGAGGGTAGTTCAACGGTAATTGAAATTGATAAAGTACAATATACATACGAAGAAAAACAAGTAGTGGGTATGAATGATCAGTGGGAAATTTATTATAATGAAGTTGAGTAGATAAATGTGGCTCCGCAATTTCTTGCGGAGCTAATTTTGTGATGTTAACCTAATGAGTATGAGTTAAATCTTATTATTTTATCTCCGAGCCAGTTGTTAATTTCGACCATTCTTTTCTGTAATGGAATAAGTTCATTTCGCACAAACACATTAGCAGCCTTTTCCACATCCCCAAATCCCCCAACATTACTCGGCATGATCCCCATCATCTGCGGCGGAACGCGGTGAGCCGCCATCATGTCGTCCCGGCTCACGTTCTTGATGTTCAAAAACTCATCCTTTGCCGCCACCTCTGACAGTGGGATGATCTGAATCCCGTCCTTTTTGCCGTTGGGAGAATACATGAACAGGTTGCGGAAGTTGCCCGGCCCTTTGGCGTTTTTCATTGCCTGCCGAATATTGTTTACGTCCTCCTGGTTCTGCGCGGCGTCCGTCATGTACATGATGAACCCCGCATGGCTGCCGTTGATGTAATACTTACGGCGGAACAGGGTGGCGGACTCGTTCAGCAGGGCGGAGGGGATGGCGGAGAGGTATTCCGGCAGGCCGTAAATCTCCTGGTTTAAATCCGGTTCCATCAGGTGGAATATGCTGCCTTTGGTGAACTCATACGGCTGCGTGGTCATGCCGTACTGCACAAACCAGTAGGTATCCAGATCCACGCCACGCCGGGTGTATTTCGCCAGTGATGGCTCCAGCGAAAGAATGCCGCCGAGCCGGTTGGTGCGCTTCTCCAGATAGGCATTACCAAACACCAGATAATCCTGCACAAAGCGGCTGAACGCCTGCTGGCTCAACAGCGGATGCGGGATAAATGTGCTGGTCAGAATATTGCGCTTCACGGCAATGGGAGAGCTATGATGCACGGCGGCGCGATAGGTGCGGGCCAGTCCGTCAAAGCTCACCGGCGGCTCATACCAGCTGTCCATCTGCACGCACTCCACATAATCCAGCAGCTCCCGGCGGTCCAGTACCGGGATCGGGTCGCCAAAGCTGAACGCTTCTGCTCTGGTTGCGCCGCTGTGTTGAACGCTTTGCGCGGCTGCAGCGCGGTTTTTCTTACTCTTGCCCATCAAAAAATCTCCACAATATTGCTGGTATTGGCGGCGTCGCCCTGCAGCGGTTCGTTAAACAGGGCGTGCATCGTTGCCCAGGCCAGATCGGCATGGCTGGCTTCTTCGCTGCGGCTGGCCTCATAGGTCGGGCGGTTGCCGCTGGCGGTGGTGGCGCGGCGGATAGCCATGAATGACTGCGCGATGTCGGTGTGCCCGGCGTCGAACTCCAGACGGCGGTGGCTGATAATGTCGTAGGCCTTGAGCACCAGGGCGTTTTTGACGTTGGGGTTGTAGACGAACTCCCGAACGGCTGGGAAGAACGCTTTCACGTTCTCATACACCCCGTGGCCGACGCCGGTGGAGTCGATGCCGATATAGGTCACGTTGTACTGCTGCGTCAGCTTTTTGATGGCGTCCGCCTGAGCGCGGAAGTCCATCCCGCGCCACTGGTGGCGCTCCAGAATGCGGAACTTGCCGCCCGGCACCGTGGGCGGGGCCATAACCACGCAGCCCGCGCTGTCGCCGTTCTGCGTTCCCTTTGCCGGGTCATAGCCGATCCACACTTCACGCCAGCCAAACGGGCGCAGCGCCAGGGCGTGAAAGTCACTCCAGACTTCCCAGCTGTCCACCATGCACGCCTGCAGCTCGCTGAGCGGAAACACGGACGCCAGATCGTCGATAAACTCGCACATCAGCAGGTTCTGGTACTCGTCCGGGCTGTACTCCATGCGCAGCTGGTCGAGGTCGAACAGGTTACAGCCGCCGCGCACCGCATCTTCCACGGTGACTATCTGGCGGTATTGCCCGTCTGCGCACAGTAGGCCGGGGGCCAGATTGCTGTGGGACAGGTCGATGTCCACCTTGTCAGCTTTGTTGCGTCCACGGTTGAACAGCGCACCGGACCAGAACGGATAAGCACTGTGGGTCAGGCTGGATGGCGTGGAAAAATAGGTTTGTCGCCATTTCTTGTGAATAGCCATACCGGAAGCCACTTTACGCAACTCCTGGAATTTCGGTATCCAGAAATATTCATCCAGGTAAAGGTTGCCGTGGTAGCTCTGCGCGGTTCGGGCGTTGGTGCCGAGGAAGTACAGACACGCCCCGTTGTTGAGCGTCATCGGGTCGCCTTTCAGCTCCACATCGACCTCTTTGGCAAAGTCGATGATGTACTGCTTGAAGACGTGCGCCTGCGCCTTGCTGGCGGAGAGGAAAATCTGGTTGCGTCCGGTGGTGATGGCGTCAATCAGCGCCTCACGGGCAAAGAAGAAGGTCGCCCCAATTTGGCGCGATTTGAGCAGGTTGCGGATACGATGCCGGTTGCCTTCCTCCCACCAGTGGCGTTGGTAGGCAAACATCGAGTCGTGGAATACCTCCTGCAGCTTCTCGATCTGCTCGTCGGTAAACAGGTTCTTTTCCGGCGGTTTGCGTGGGCCTTTGTTGCGGTTGGCGACGTTGGGGTTGAGGTCGGCCTCGTTGCCGCCGTCGTTGAATTTGCCAATCCGGGCGTGTCGCTCGGACTGGCGCGCCAGCAGGTCAATTTCCTTGAAGTCTTTCCCTTCCTTCTGCTCCTTCATGATGAGCTGGCAGTAGCGCGCGGCGGTGGTGAGCTGCATCTGATCCAGCGGCCCGTATTCGCCCCATTTGTCGCGCTTCTTCCAGCTGTGAACGGTTGCAACTTTCTCGCCCAGCATTTCAGCAATGCGGGCTACGCGGTATCCCTGAAAGTACAGCAGCATGGCCTGCCGACGGGGATCGAGGTCTGCGGGGGTCAGTGTCATATCCATGGCACAAGCCTACGGCCTTGACTGGCCTCTTTCTCCGGCTTCGTTTTGTATGGCGAAAGGCACAAGCGCCGCGCGTTGTCTCACTCCTCCCATCCCGCAACCATAAGGCTCCAGATAGTTTTCTAACGGAGCACTGCTCATGACAGTGAAAGCAAAGCGTTTCCGCATCGGTGTGGAAGGTGCCACCACCGACGGGCGCGAAATCCAGCGCGAATGGCTGGAACAGATGGCGGCGAGCTACAACCCGACGGTTTACACCGCGCTCATTAATCTTGAGCACATCAAATCCTATTCCCCGGACAGCGCCTTTAACCGCTACGGCCAAGTGACGGCGCTGGTCGCCGAAGAAATCAAGGACGGTCCGCTGGCAGGCAAGATGGCGCTGTACGCCGACGTGGAGCCGACCGCCTCCCTGGTGGAGCTGGTCAAAAAAGGCCAGAAGCTGTTCACCTCTATGGAGGTCAGCCCGAAATTTGCCGACACCGGCAAAGCCTATCTTGTCGGACTTGCCGCAACCGACGATCCGGCGAGTCTGGGTACTGAGATGCTGGCGTTCAGCGCCAGTGCCGCCCATAACCCGCTGGCGAACCGCAAGCAGAAACCGGACAACCTGTTTTCTGCAGCTGAAGAAACACTCATTGAGTTGGAAGAAATCCAGGACGACAAACCCTCCCTGTTTGCCCGCGTCACTGCGCTATTCACTAAAAAAGAGCAGACCGACGACGCGCGATTCTCTGACGTGCATCAGGCCGTGGAGCTGGTTGCCACCGAGCAGCAGAATCTGAGCGAACGTACCGCCAAAACCCTGACCGAAAACGGCGAACGTCTGTCCGCGCTGGAATCCTCCCTGCAGGAGCAGCAGGCCGCCTTTGCTGAGCTGGAACAGAAGCTGAACCGCGAAGACAGCCGCAGGGACTACCGCCAGCGCGCGCCGGGCGGTGACGCCCCGGCAGGCACCGTGACCAATTGCTGAGGAGCAAACCAACACATGAAACAGAAAACCCGCTTTGCCTTTAATGCATACCTGCAGCAGCTGGCGCGCCTGAACGGTGTGGCCGTGACCGAGCTTGCCAGCAAGTTCACCGTTGAGCCGTCGGTATCGCAGACGCTGGAAGATGAAATTCAGCAGTCCGCCGCATTTCTGACGCTAATTAACGTGATGGGCGTGGCCGAACAGTCCGGGCAGCTGCTGGGGCTGGGTGTCGGCAGCACCATTGCAGGCACCACCGATACCACCACCAAAGAGCGCGAGCCGACCGATCCGACGCTGATGGCCGACGTGGAATACAAATGCGAGCAGACCAACTTCGACACCGTGCTGACCTACGCGAAGCTGGATCTGTGGGCCAAATTCCAGGACTTCCAGGTGCGTATTCGCAACGCCATCGTCAAACGCCAGGCGCTGGACCGCATCATGATCGGCTTCAACGGCGTGAAGCGCGCCAAAACCTCTAACCGTGGCGAGAACGTGCTACTGCAGGACGTGAACAAGGGCTGGCTGCAGAAAATCCGCGAAGACGCGCCGGACAACGTGCTGGGCACTAAAACGGCAGATGACGGCACCGTGACCGTCGAACCGGTGAAAGTCGGGAAGGGCGGTCTGTACGCCAACCTGGACGCGCTGGTGATGGATGCGGTCAACGAGCTTATCGATCCGATTTTCCAGGACGATGACGAGCTGGTTGTGGTCTGCGGCCGCGAGCTGCTGTCCGACAAGTATTTCCCGCTGGTCAACAAGGAGCAGGAGAACAGCGAAAAAATCGCCGCCGATCTGATTATCAGCCAGAAACGCATGGGCGGCCTGCAGGCCGTGCGCGCGCCGTATTTCCCGGCGAACGCCGTGCTGATCACCCGCCTGGATAACCTGTCCGTCTACTGGCAGGAAGAGACCCGCCGCCGCTCGGTTATCGACAACCCGAAACGTGACCGCATCGAAAACTTCGAATCGGTGAACGAGGCCTACGTGGTGGAAGACTACCGCTGCGCGGCTCTGGTGGAAAACATCGAAATCGGTGATTTCAGCGCATCTGCCGCACCGGACGCCGGGGAGTAACGCATGAGCCTGAGTCCCGCACGGCAGCACCGCCTGCGCATTCAGGCTGAACAGGCCGCCCGCGAGGGCGGCAGTGTTCGCCATGCCTCGGGCTATGACCTGATGCTGCTCCAACTGGCCGAGGACCGCCGCCGTCTCAAGGGCATCCAGTCCACGGTGAAAAAGGCGTCGATCAAGGTGGAGCTGCTGCCGAAATATGCCGCCTGGGCAGACGGCGTGCTGGCCGCCGGAGGTGCGCAGCAGGATGACGTCCTGATGTACGTGATGCTTTGGCGTATTGATGCCGGGGATTACGCCGGGGCGCTGGAAATCGGACGTCATGCCCTGCGCCATGGCTGGGTGATGCCGCTCGGGAATCGCAACGTGCAGACCGTGCTGGCCGAGGAAATGGCCGACGCAGCGCAAAGCGCGATGCTGGCGGCAACCCCATTTGATGCTGACCTGCTGCTGCAGGCGCTGGACCTGACCTCCGGGCAGGATATGCCCGACCAATCACTGGCGCGCCTGCACAAAGCCATCGGTGCAGTGCTGAGCGAAAGCAATCCGGCATCGGCCCTGAATCACCTCACCCATGCGCTCCAGCTGGATTCCCGCTGCGGTGTGAAGAAAGACAAAGAGCGGCTGGAGCGCAGACTGCGCAACGACCGCTGACGGAACGTGCCCCGCGCACGGGCGGCACGGGATGGCGACAGGTACTGGCTTATCAAAATTCCGTCCACCGCCCACTTATTCAGGAGAAGACCGCATGAAGTTTGTTGCGCACGAACCGGCACCGGAACAGGCGGAGGTCATCAAAAATACGCCGTTCTGGCCGGATGTGGATTTGTCGGAGTTTCGCAGCGTGATGCGCACTGACGGCACGGTGACGCAGCCGCGCTTAAAGCAGGTCCTGCTGACCGCCATTTCCGAAGTGAACGCCGAACTATTCGACTTCCGCAACCGTCAGCGAATGCTCGGCTATCAGGCACTGGCGGAGGTGCCTGCGGACGTCCTCGACGGCAAAAACGAGCGCATCCAGCACTATCACAACGCCATCTATTGCTGGGCGCGCGCCGTGCTCAATGAGCGTTACCAGGACTATGACGCCACGGCATCCGGCGTGAAACGCGGCGAGGAGCTGGCGGAGGCCAGCGGGGATCTGTGGCGCGATGCGCGCTGGGCCATCAGCCGGGTGCAGGACGCCCCACACTGCACGGTGGAACTCATCTGATGAAAGTGCGTGCGCACCAGTATGACACGGTGGACGCGCTTTGCTGGCGTCATTACGGGCGCACGCAGGGTGTCACGGAGCAGGTACTGAAGGCAAATCCGGGGCTTGCCGAATACGGCCCCTTTTTACCTCACGGGCTGCAGGTGGAGCTGCCGGATCTCCCGACAGCGACCACCGTGCAGACCGTCCAGCTATGGGACTGAATGATGACGCTCGAACGACTCAGCGCCTTTATCACTTACTGCATCGCCGTGCTGCTGGCCTGGCTGGGCGACCTGTCGCTCAAGGATGCATCAACGGTCGGCGGCGTGCTGATTGGTGTGCTGATGCTGGCGATCAACTGGTACTACAAACACCAGTCTTTCAAACTGCTGCGCGGCGGCAAAATCTCGCGGGGGGAGTATGAATCCTTCAATCGTTAAGCGTTGCCTGGTCGGGGTGGTACTGGCTATCGCCGCCACGCTGCCCGGTTTTCAGTCGCTGCAGACTTCCGTCGAAGGGCTGAAATTGATTGCCGATTACGAAGGCTGCCGCCTGCAGCCGTATCAGTGCAGCGCGGGCGTCTGGACCGACGGCATCGGCAACACGTCCGGCGTGACGCCCGGCAAAACTATCACCGAACGGCAGGCGGCGCAGGGGCTAATCAGCAATGTGTTGATTGTCGAACGGGCACTGGAAAAATGCGTTGTGCCATCGGTGCCGCAAAAGGTCTATGACGCCATGGTGTCGTTTGCCTTTAATGTTGGCACCGGCAATGCCTGCAGCTCCACGCTGGTGAAACTGCTGAATCAAAAGCGCTGGGCGGATGCCTGCCGCCAACTGCCGCGCTGGGTGTACGTCAAAGGCGTGTTTAATCAGGGGCTGGATAATCGCCGCGCGCGTGAAATGGCCTGGTGCCTGAAAGGGGCTGGAGTATGACGCGCACGCTGGCGGTTTTTTTGCTGCTACTGGCAGCGCTGGCCTGGCAGTCGTGGCGGCTGAACAACGCCCGGCACGCCATCGAAACGCAAGGCGAACAGCTGGCGACTAAAGCGCAGGCACTGGCGCAGAAAAACAGCCAGCTGATCGGTCTGTCCATTCTGACCGAAACTAACAGCCGGGAGCAGATGCGGCTTTATGCTGCGGCCGAGCAAACCACCGCGCTGCTGCGCAACCGCCAGCACCGGATCGAGGAACTGAAACGTGAGAACGAAGATTTACGCCGCTGGGCTGACACTCCTTTGCCTGCTGACATTATCCGGCTGCAGGAACGTCCGGTCCTCGCCGGAGGTGCAGCTTACCGTGAATGGCTGTCCGAGAGTGACGCCGTGCAGCCTGAACCCGTCAGCGCCGCGCACTAACGGCGACCTGAACGCCATGCTGGATGAAACCGAGGCCGCGTGGGCGGTCTGTGCTGACAAAGTTGACACTATAGTGGCGTGTCAGGAGCGAAACAGTGAACAAGCCGCAGTCCTTACGCAGCGCCCTCAATAAGGCGGTGCCTTATGTGCGCGAAAACCCGGACAAGCTGCATCTGTTCGTGGATAACGGTTCTCTGGTGGCAACCGGCGCGCAGTCCATGTCGTGGGAGTACCGCTACACCCTGAACGTGGTGATCGAGGATTTCAGCGGCGACCAGAACTTGCTGATGGCCCCGGTGCTGCTGTGGCTGAAAGCCAATCAGACGGATGCCATCAACAACCCGCAGCTGCGCGAAAAGCTGTTCACCTTTGAGGTCGATATTTTGCGCAACGACGTGTGCGATATCAGCCTGAACCTGCAGCTGACGGAGCGCGTGCTGGTCAGCACTGATGGCGGTATTTCAACGGTTGAGGCTGAGCCAGAACCCGACGAGCCAGAAGAGATGTGGACGGTGAAACGTGGATAAACTGCATAAGGTGGACGAGTGGCTGGCGGCCCTGCTGGCGAATCTGGAGCCTGCCGCACGCCAGCGCATGATGCGGGAGCTGGCGCAGGAGCTGCGGCGCAATCAGCAGCAAAACATCCGACTGCAGCGTAACCCAGACGGCAGCGGCTACGAGCCGCGAAAAGTCACGGCCAAGACTAAAAAGGGGCGCATTAAGCGGCAAATGTTCTCGAAATTGCGCATGGCGAAATACCTGAAAACTGCAGCCAGCGCGGACTCTGCCAGCGTGCAGTTTTCAGAGGCGGTGCAACGGATTGCGCGGGTGCACCATTACGGCTTACGTGATCGTGTTAGTCGTAATGGGCCAAAAGTGAATTATTCAGAACGCCAATTACTTGGGATTAATGACCATTACAAAATAATTGACGTTCTACTAAAACATTTTAGCGGATTATGATTGTTCCTTCATCCCCATATTGCCCAGCAGTTTCCTTAATTAGGTCCTCCCAAGGCCAGTTGACAGTTGAATATTTTCTATAAAATAGTACGGTTCTGTCTATAGCAGTGACTTCATCGTTAGCATCATTGAATGCAATAACTAGACCTCGATCACCTTCGTCAACTTGCAGTTCTTCAATTTTTTGGAGAACTGTTCTCAAGTTACCTTTTTGGATTCGCGATTGCCTTTTATGGGCTTGTTGATAGATTTTATCCAAACTTAATCCGTTAATTAGAGTTAAGTCGTCAGTGTCCATTATTACAGCCATTGCATGAGCATAAATTCCAGTGCTTTCTGCTCTTTTACGTATTCCACCTGAAATATCAGTAGCAAATTTTGTATATCGGGTGTTTAACTGATCTGCATACTTCATAGCTGCATCTACAAATGTATTCTGATCAGTGATAGGGGTTAAGTTCTCTGTTTGCTCATAAACTTTATTTTCATCAAGAAGGTTCATTGTCAACTGCTGTAATATTCCAACGTTTCCGTAGCAATCACTGAGGAGTTTGGATTTAATGGCTTGAGATATTTGAATGTTTAATGCAGTGCTTCCTTTGAATAAAACCGATTCAAGATTTTGTTGTGACCATGAAATTGGGATTTCTTCAATTCTTGTTCCGAGGTCTGGGTTTAAAAAAATTAATAGGTTTGTTTTAGTCCAAACACCAATGATAACAAAGAAACATTCGTAGTCCCAAAGCGCTTTTAAATCAAAAGCAAATAACTTTCTTTCCTCTGTGTTGAGGTAGTGAAAGTCTTCAATAACAACTTTTCGATTTGATGCCTTGATTATTTCTGCGATATATCGTAGATCATTTAAATCTTGACCGACACGCTCTTGCTTAACAACTTCCTCTTCCGATGTTTCGAAACCCAAAGTTACTTTCAGCTTGGCAATTAATCCAATACCTCCCTCAACATTACTTTCCATTCGTCCTTTTAGGCTGCTTTTATCCGAGGACTCAATAAGAAGTGATATCCCGAGCTGTGACAAAATATCTGTGTAGATATCTAAAATGGTAGTTTTCAGTCTGCATTGAACCACTAAGGCATTTGGAATATTTTTCTGCCTAACCCAAGACTTCCCACATTTAGATTCCCCTCGTAAAGCTAAATGAATTGGTCGCTTAAGTTTCTGTGTGATCTCTTTATCCAAGTTACCGCGGTCTACATAAGAGTCAACCAATATGGTTGGCGATATCCCAAACACCTCATGAGTTTGCTTCATTCTTTTGCCTGCATTGATATCAAAGGAATTGTAAGGTTTACCACACACTTATCACTAAGTGAATGAAATATTGTGATGCGTAAGAGTATGGGGATGAACGCACAACTCACCGAAATCATGCGCCTTATCACCAACCTGATCCGCACCGGCATCGTGACCGAGGTGGATCGGGAGAACTGGCTATGCCGGGTAAAGGTGGGCGAACTCGAAACTAACTGGATTAACTGGCTGACCCTGCGCGCCGGTGATGCCCGCACATGGTGGTGCCCGTCGCCGGATGAGCAGGTTGTGGTCCTGAGCATGGGCGGCAATCTCGAAACCGCTTTTGCGCTGCCTGCCATTTACTCCAGCCAGTTTGCGCCGCCGTCGGATTCCGTGGACGGTTGTGTGACGCAGTACCCGGACGGGGGCTGGTTTGAGTACGAACCCGCCACCGGTCGCTGGCACGTCAGGGGTATTAAATCCATGGTGATCGAGGCGGCCGACAATATCACGCTCAAAACAGCTGAATTTGTGGTGGAAGCCGACACCACGCGCATCAACAGCGAAGTGGTGATCAACGGCGCTGTCACCCAGGGCGGCGGCCCGATGAGTTCCAACGGGATCGTGGTCGATGACCATGCCCATATCAAAGTCATGAAGGGCGGCGACACGTCGGGAGGCCCGGTATGACGCTGTATATCGGCATGAGTCAGAGCAACGGCAAATCCATCACCGACACGGAACATCTGCGCCAGTCGGTGCGCGATATCCTGCTGACGCCGCAGGGCAGCCGCATTGCTCGCCGGGAATATGGCTCCCTGCTGTCCGTCCTGATTGACCAGCCACAGAACCCGGCGCTACGCCTGCAGATCATGTCGGCGGTGTATATGGCGCTGAGTCGTTGGGAACCTCGCCTGACGCTAGACTCCATCACCATCAGCTCCAACTTTGACGGTTCCATGCTGGTTGACCTTACCGGGCAGCGCAACAGCGGCGCGCCGGTTTCCCTTTTCGTTTCAACAGGAGCAGACAATGGCGGTCATTGACCTTTCCCAGCTCGCCGCGCCGCAGATTGTGAACGTGCCGGATTTTGAGACGCTGCTGGCGGAGCGCAAGGCCGCCTTTGTTGCACTCTATCCTGCGGATGAACAGGCAGCCGTCGCGCGCACGCTGGCGCTGGAATCTGAACCTATCACCAAGCAGCTGCAGGAAAGTACCTACCGCGAAGTGCTACTGCGCCAGCGCATCAACGAGGCGGCGCAGGCGGTCATGGTGGCCTATGCCCTCGGCGGCGATCTGGAGCAACTGGCCGCCAACTACAACGTGAAGCGCCTGACGGTAACGCCTGCCGACAACGACGCCGTGCCGCCGGTGGCAGCTGTGATGGAAAGCGACGATGCGCTGCGTCTGCGTGTGCCCGCAGCATTCGAAGGACTATCCGTTGCGGGACCAACGGCGGCCTACGAATTTCACGCCAGAAGTGCGGACGGGCGCGTGGCGGATGCCAGCGCAACCAGTCCGTTACCGGCGGAGGTGGTGCTGACTTTACTGAGTCGGGAGGGTGATGGCACGGCAGACAGTGACCTGTTGGCCGTGGTCGAAAAGGCGCTGAACAGCGAGAGCGTGCGCCCCGTAGCGGACCGCCTTACGGTGCGCAGCGCCGAAATTATCCCTTACAGCGTGGATGCAGCCATCTTTCTCTATCCTGGACCGGAGGCTGAGCCGGTAATGGCGGCAGCAAAAGCCAACCTGCAGAAGTACATCGCCAGCCAGACGCGGCTCGGACGTGATATCCGTCGCAGTGCCATTTATGCCGCTCTACATGTCGAAGGTGTGCAACGCGTGGAGCTGGCGTCTCCGCTGAATGATGTGGTGCTGGACAAAACGCAGGCCGCCTCCTGCACGCAGTGGAATGTGACCAACGGGGGCACAGATGAATAGCCTGCTGCCGCCTGGCTCAACGCCGCTTGAGCGTCGACTGGCGCAGAGCTGCAGCGGCATTTCCGGGCTTGAGGTGCCTCTTCGCGATCTGTGGAACCCGACAACGTGTCCGGTCAGTTTCCTGCCGTATCTGGCGTGGGCGTTTTCTGTGGACCGCTGGGACGAGAGCTGGACGGAAAGCGTGAAGCGCCGGGTGGTGCAGGACGCGTTCTATATCCATCAGCACAAAGGCACGACCAGTGCCGTGCGTCGGGTAGTGGAGCCGTTCGGCTTCCTGATCCGCATTATCGAATGGTGGCAGACCGGCGAACAGCCGGGCACGTTTCGCCTGGATATCGGCGTGCAGGACCAGGGCATCACGGAAGAAACCTATCTGGAGCTGGAGCGCCTCATCAGCGACGCCAAACCCTGCAGCCGTCATCTGATCGGCATGTCCATCAACCTGCAGACCAGCGGGCCATATTTTGTCGGCGCGGCCATCTACACCGGCGAAGAAATTACGATTTACCCGTATATCAACGACACCATTATTTCAGGCGGCACCGCTTACGAGGGCGGGGCGGTCCACGTTATCGACACAGTGAGAGTGAATCCATGAGCGCAAAATTCTACACCCTGCTGACGGAGATCGGCGCGGCGAAACTGGCGAGCGCCGCTGCGCTCGGCGTTCCGCTGAAAATTACCCAGATGGCGGTGGGCGACGGTGGCGGTGTGCTTCCTACACCCAGCGCGCAGCAGACCAGGCTGATTGCTGAAAAGCGCCGAGCCGATCTCAACATGCTGTATATCGACCCACAGAACAGCAGCCAGATAATTGCTGAGCAGGTGATCCCAGAAACCGAGGGCGGATGGTGGATTCGTGAGGTCGGACTGTTTGATGAAACCGGCGCGCTGATTGCCGTGGGCAACTGCCCGGAGAGCTACAAGCCGCAGCTTGCAGAAGGGAGCGGACGCACCCAGACCGTGCGCATGGTGCTGATTACCAGCAGTACCGACACCATCACCCTGAAAATTGACCCTGCAGTGGTGCTGGCAACCCGCAAGTATGTGGATAACAAGGTGCTGGAGCTAAAGGTGTACGTGGATGACCTGATGGCAAAGCATATCGCCGCTAACGATCCCCATACGCAGTATGCGCCAAAAGACAGCCCGACATTCACCGGCACGCCGAAAGCACCGACGGCGGCGGTAGGAACCAATACCACGCAGATTGCCAGCACAGCGTTTGTACAGGCTGTAGTCACGGCGCTAAATAACGCACTGGCGCTGAAAGCGCCGCTTGCAAGCCCAGCTCTGACCGGGACGCCAACAGCGCCCACCGCGGCACAGACGGTTAACAATACACAGGTTGCCACTACCGCTTTTGTAAAATCAGCTATTGCTGCACTTGTGGATTCTTCACCAGGTGCGCTGGATACGCTGAATGAGCTAGCTGCCGCTTTGGGTAACGATCCTAACTTCGCTACCATGATGACAAATGCACTGGCTGGGAAGATGGAGATCCGTAAAAACGGTGCGGATATTGCCGATGTTGCCGCATTTTTGAATAACCTTGGCCTGGGGGCGGGTTCGGCCCTGCCGGTTGGAGTGCCAGTGCCATGGCCTCTTGCTACAGCTCCGGCGGGGTGGCTCAAATGCAACGGTGCAGCTTTTACTGCGTCGCAATATCCAAAACTGGCTCAGGCGTATCCGGCTCTGAAATTACCTGATCTACGTGGTGAGTTTATTCGTGGCTGGGACGATGGTCGTGGTGTGGATACTGGTCGCGGATTGCTGTTAGCACAGGGGGGAATGTCATTCGATCACAGGCATTGGTTGCCCACTACTAACGGGACGGGTGGAGATGGCGCTATGACAGCGGTCTTTATTGATGGAAATTCAGCAATGGCTTATTACCCGGATGGTACCAACGAATATAACCCGAACCCGTCCACGGGCACATTGTTGCAAACATATACCGCAAAAGCCGCGCTTGGCTCTGCAATGTTTGGTAGTGAAACGAGGCCGCGTAACGTTGCATTTAACTATATTGTGAGGGCCGCATAATGCAAAACGCCATACTGGAATATGGTTTTGCCACAACAGCTGGTAATGTTGTGGTGTTCAATTACGATAGTGAGACGCGGGAAATCCTGTCTTCAACAACAGAGTATATTCCTGTTGGTGTGGGACTCCCCGCAAATGCGTGTACTGATGCCCCTCCTGAGAGGAAAGATGGTTTTGTTGTATGCCGAACGATTGCGGACGATAGCTGGGAATATTTAGCGGATCATCGTGGCGAAACTGTATGGAATACGGAAACTGGCGAACCTGTTGAAATAACCCAGCCGGGTGGCTATCCCGCGGGGACGTCAACAGTCGCACCTGAAACACCTTACGATGCATGGGATGGTGAGCAATGGGTGACGAATGAAGCTGCTAAAATTGCTGCCGATGTTAAGAATGCAGAGTTAAAAAAGGCAGAGTTGCTTATTATGGCAGGGGCAATAATCAGTCCTTTGCAGGACGCAGTTGAGCTGGGTATTGCTGATAATGAAGAAAGCAATCTATATGATGCGTGGAGGAAGTATCGAGTTTTATTAAATCGGGTCGATCCCCTCTTGGTACCAAATCTTGACTGGCCGGAACAACCGATTTAATTCCTCACCCCCTCATATTTGGAGGGGGTAAAACAATTAACGCAAGGGTTTTATTTTGCTTCAATCCAAAAATACATGACGCCGCATCCTAAAAATAGAAATAGATAAATCATTTGTTGTTTCAACAGCGGTAATTGTACACATACGTAAATCTCTATCACGTACTTCATTTTGTAAAATCAAAGAAACTTCTCTTAAAATTTGAGTATTTATTCTATCTGTTTTTAATGACATAAGACTCAACTCCTATTTCTTTTCTACTTCTTCCATAACATAACCTTCAATGATATCGCCTTCTTTAATATCATTATAGTTTTCAATGTTTAAACCACATTCAAAACCAG
>ERZ772818.2210-NODE-2210-length-15289-cov-12.792897_pt1 | contig 15289 bp, 13 predicted proteins | sample MGYA00580837_ERZ772818 | MGnify/ENA primary metagenome ERZ772818 (study PRJEB29015, sample SAMEA2737671) | human gut metagenome | biome: human gut; feature: human-associated habitat; material: faeces | place: China | collected 2012 ...
CCGCAGCCGCCGGAGCGGTGCTTAAGCCGTAAGGCGGGAATTATGCGGTGTTGCCGTAAATAAAAGCAGGGACCGGGCATGTCCGATCCCTGCGGTATTACCCCTGGCAGACCGACATCTGCCAGGGTTTTTCTTTGTAGGATTGTTAATTTTTATACAGCCTTTTTGTTCTGCGGCGATTGCCCAAATTGTTGCAAATCTTGCGTGTTCGATGCAAAACCGACCTTTTGTCATACTGGGTTGCTTGACATGCTTTTGAAAAATGGTACAATAAATTCGTATAGTTATCCACCACGGACGGGGGAGCAGAAATCCCGTCCGCGGCGAGAAAAATCAGAGAAACGGGGGAAATCAGATTGTTCAAGTCCCTAAAGCGCTCTGCCAAGGGTGCTGCCGTACCGCACACGAAGGCGACAGCCGGGCAGCCGACCAACAAGATGCCGGTGCCTGAGCACGTCGTCATTCCCATGTCGATGCACATCGGCGCGCCCGCGGAGCCTGTCGTCAAAAAGGGCGACACCGTCATGGTCGGTACCGTGATCGGCAAGGCCGGCGGCTTTGTATCCGCCAATATCTACTCCAGTGTGTCCGGCACTGTGCAGGACATTGCACCGCTGCGTATGGTCAACGGCGCGATGACGACGGCTGTTGCCATCAAGACCGACGGTGCGCAGACCGTTGATCCGGCCTGTGTGCCGCCCGTCGTCACCGACAAAGCCAGCCTGCTGGCTGCCGTGCAGACCTGCGGCCTGGTGGGTGTCGGCGGTGCCGGCTTCCCGACGCATGTCAAGCTGGCGGCCAACACCATCGACACGCTGCTCATCAACGCTGCCGAGTGCGAGCCCTACCTGACCACCGACTGCCGCGAGATGCTGGAGTGCAGCGACACGATCATCTCCGGCATCACCGCTGTCATGAAGTACTGCGAGATCCCGCACTGCATCATCGGCATTGAACGCAACAAGCCTGAGTGCATCGACCTGCTCACCTCGCTGACCCGCGAGATGAAGGGCGTCGAGGTCAAGGGCCTGCCGATGCGCTACCCGCAGGGCGCCGAGAAAACGCTCGTCGAGACCTGCACCGGGCGCGAGGTGCCGCAGGTCGGCCCCTCCGGCAAGCCGGGCCTGCCCGCCGACGTGGGCTGCGTCATCATGAACGTGACGAGCGTCTCCACGCTGGGCAAGTTCCTCAAGACCGGCATCCCGCTGGTGACGAAGCGCGTCACCGTCGAGGGCGACGCCATCGCCAGGCCCCAGAACATCGAGGTGCCCATCGGCACGCTGTACCGCGACGTCATCGACGCCTGCGGCGGTGTCAAGGAGGGCGTCGAGCTGGGCAAGATCATCTTCGGCGGCCCGATGATGGGCGGCGCTGCACCCAGCGCCGACTTCCCGGTGCTCAAGCAGAACAACGGCCTGCTGCTGTTCAGCAAGAAGGCCGCCGCGCTGCCCGAGCCGTCCGCCTGCATCCGCTGCGGGCGCTGCATCGAGGCCTGCCCGATGGGTCTGGAACCCGTCGTCATTGCGCAGGACTTTGCCAACAAGGACTTTGCTGCGCTGAAAGCACGCTGCGTGGATCTCTGCGTAGCCTGCGGCAGCTGCACCTATGCCTGCCCGGCCAAGCGCCCCGTCAGCCAGACGATGGGCCTTGCCAAGGGCTGGTACATGGCCGAGCTGCGGAAAGGAGGCAAATAACCCATGGAAGATCGTCTGATCGTTACCGCCTCGCCGCATATCCGCGATGCATCCACCACCCGCGGGCTGATGGGCAATGTTGTCATTGCGCTGCTGCCCGCCGTGCTGGCCGCGGGTCTGATCTTCGGCGTGCAGGCGCTGGTGCTGGTCGCTGTGACCACCCTGGCCTGTGTGGCGTTTGAGTACATTTATGAAAAGCTGCTGAAAAAGCCCAACACCGTGGGCGACCTGTCCGCCGTTGTCACCGGCATCATTCTGGCGCTGAACATGCCCGTGGGCATGCCGCTCTGGATCGCCGTTGTCGGCGCGTTCGTCGCCATCGTCATCACGAAGCAGCTGTTCGGCGGCCTTGGCTACAACTTCGCCAACCCCGCGCTGGTGGGCCGTATCGTGCTGTTCCTCGGCTTCACCTCCCGCATGACCGCCTACGTCTACCCCGACATGGCCGTTGACGCGCTGGCCTCCGCCACGCCGCTGGCCGTGGCCGACAAGACCACGCTGCCCCTGCTGGATGTCTTTTTGGGCTTCCGCGGCGGCATGATGGGCGAAGTCTGCGTGCTGGCCATCTTGCTGGGCTTCGCCTATCTGGTTGCCACCCGGACCATCCAGGCCACCATCCCCGTGACCATCGTTGCCACGGTCTTTGTGCTGACTGCGCTCAACACCGGCAGTGCCTACACCGCCCTGATCGAGTGCATGTCCGGCGGTCTTTTGTTCGGTGCTGTCTTTATGGCGACGGACTACGTGACCAGCCCGTTCACCATCAAGGGCAAGCTGTTCTACGGCGTGTTTATCGGCCTCATCACCTTCCTCATCCGCCACTTCGGCTCGATGAATGAGGGCATGAGCTACGCCATCCTGCTGGGCAACCTGATGACCCCGTGGTTCAACGCCTGGGGCCACCAGACGCCGCTGGGCTACAAAAAGCCCAAAAAAGCCAAGAAAGGCGGTGCGGAATAATGGCTGAAAAGCAAACCACCGAGAAGCAGAGCACTTTCAAGGAGCTTGTGCTGCCCGTCATCGTGCTGGTCGTCATCTGCCTGGTCTGCAGCGCGCTGCTGGCTGTGCTGAACGACATCACCGCCCCCATCATTGCGGAAAACACCCAAGCCGAGACCCTGGCCGCCTATGTCTCCGTCCTGCCCGAGGGCACGACCACCGACAGCATGACCGCCATCGACGGTCTGACCACCGCCGGCGTCGAGGGTGCTGTCAAGACCGCGAACGGCGATGTCGCCGTCAAGGCTGCGGCCTCCGGTTACTCCGGCAAGGACGTCACGGTCTACGTTGCCTTTGACGCCGAGGGTGCCATTTCCGGTATCTCCATCGACGGCTCCACCCAGACCACCGGCATCGGCTCCAAGGTCTCCGGCGATTCCTTCGCCTCCGGCTTTATCGGCTGGAACGGGGGAGAGGTCGCCTCCGGCAGCCCTGTGGACAGCATTGCCGGTGCAACGTATTCCAGCAACGGCGCGTTCAACGCCATCAACGCAGCCATCGACTGCTACAACAATGAGATCAAGGGGGTGCAGTAACGATGAACGAAAAACCGAGCAAGTGGAAGGTTTTTACCGCGGGCATCATCCGTGAGAACCCCGTTCTGCGCCTGGTGCTGGGCTGCTGCTCCGCACTGGCTGTCACCACCACCGTTTCCGGCGCTGTGGGCATGGGCCTGGCCATGACGTTCGTTCTGGTCTGCTCCAACATCGTTATCTCGGCACTGCGCAAGGTCATCCCGGCCAAGGTGCATCTGCCGTGCTACATCGTTATCATCGCAACGTTTGTTACCGTCGTGCAGATGGTGCTGCAGGCGTTCGTGCCCGACCTGTACAAGGCGCTGGGCGTGTATCTGGCGCTGATCGTCGTCAACTGCATCATTCTGGGCCGTGCCGAGATGTTCGCCTGCAAGAACACCGTCGTGGACTCTGCGCTGGACGGTCTGGGCATGGGCATCGGCTACATCCTGACCATGCTGCTCATGTCCTCCATCCGTGAGATCATCGGCAGCGGCACCTGGATGGGCATCACCATCATCCCCGAGAGCGTGGACCGCATGACCGTCATGAACTCCGCGCCGGGCGGCTTCTTCGTCTTTGGCTGCCTGATGGCCGGCTGTGTCTGGCTGGAGCGCAAGCTGAACAAGCCCATTGAGCGCAAGAGCTGCGGCGACGTCATGCTCGAGAAGATTGACGCCGCCAAGGAAGAACAGAAGGAGGGTGCCGCACAATGAGTTCTCAGATCGCAACGTTTGCCACCATCTTCTTCAGCATGATCCTGGTCAACAACTACGTACTGGTGCAGTTTCTGGGTATCTGCCCGTTCCTCGGCGTTTCCAAAAAGCTGGATTCCTCCGCGGGCATGGGCGCTGCCGTTATCGTCGTCATGGTCATTGCCACGGCTGTGACCTTCCCGCTGCAGATCTTCCTGCTGGATGCCTATAATCTGGGTTACCTGCAGACGATCATCTTCATCCTCGTCATCGCCGTTCTGGTCCAGCTGATCGAGATCACGCTGAAAAAGTACGTCCCGGCGCTGTATCAGTCCCTGGGCGTCTACCTGCCGCTGATCACGACCAACTGCTGCGTGCTGGGCGTCACCATTCTGGCCGTGCAGGACTACTCCGCCGTTGTGGCCGAGTTCGGCTTCGGCCTGGCCTACGCCGAGGCGCTTGTCTGCGCCGCCGGTGCGGGCGTCGGCTTCCTGGTCGCCATGCTGCTGTTCTGCGGCGTGCGTTCCCGCGTCGAGGCCGCCAACCCGCCGGAGAGCTTCAAGGGCCTGCCCATCACGCTGGTTTCTGCCGCTATCACCTCCATGAGCTTCATGGGCTTTGGCGGTCTGGTCGAAAACATCATCAACGCGATATTCTAAGAAAGGGGAATGGAGAGAATGAACCCGATCGTATTTGCTATCGTTGTCGTGGTGGTGCTGGGCCTGGCCGGCGGCGTGATCCTTGTGCTGGCCTCCAAGTTCATGGCTGTGTATGAGGACCCGCGCATCGCGCAGGTCACGGAATGTCTGGCCGGCGCCAACTGCGGCGGCTGCGGCTACGCCGGCTGTGCCGACTACGCCAAGGCCATCGTGGAGAACGGTGCCCCCACCTTCAAGTGTGCCCCGGGCGGCGACAAGACTGCCGACGCCATCAACACCATCATGGGCAATGCCACCGACGACCGCCCCAGCCTGCGCGCCACCGTCATCTGTGCGGGCGGCGAGAACTGCGGCAAGCGGTTTGACTACCAGGGCATCCAGACCTGCGCTGCTGCGGCCTCCATTGCGGGCGGCCCCAGCGCCTGCGCCTATGGCTGCCTGGGTCTGGGCGACTGCACCCGCGCGTGCAAGTTTGACGCCATCCACATCATCAACGGCGTGGCCGTCGTGGACCGCAAAAAGTGCACCGGCTGCACGGCCTGCACCGTGACCTGCCCGCGCCACGTCATCCAGATGAAGCCCATTGCCCCGCAGCCCGCGGTCAAGTGCTCCAACAAGGACAAGGGTGCGCTGGTCAACAAGACCTGCAAGGTCGGCTGCATTGCCTGCGGCCTCTGCGTGCGCAACTGCCCGAACCAGGCGATCTTCCTGAAGGATAATGTCGCTGTCATCGACTATACCAAGTGCAACGGCTGCGGCACCTGCGTCAGCAAGTGCCCCAAGAAGGCCATCCAGTGGGTCGAGGGCACGCCCCGTCCCATCGACGCCCCCGTGCCCGCGCACGAGGTTCTGAAAACACGCGTATAATTTTCAGGTAAACATCCCTGTGCTCCCCGCCCAGAATCGGCGGGGAGCTTTTTTGCTTCGCACGGGAGGTATTCATCCCTCCCGTGCGCCTTGCCCACCCCGCCAAATTCCCTCCTGCCCCTACCTATCAACTGTATTTAAAAATTTTATCAAACTATTTTTGAAAAAACCGAGACAAATTCCTAAAACTATGCTATACTGTGTCCAGAATAACAACTCTGGTATTTTTCGGGAGGTTTACACGTATGGAAATCACCAAAGATATTTTGTATGTCGGCGTCAACGACCACCTTGTTGACCTGTTTGAGGGCCAGTACGACGTGCCCAACGGCATGGCGTACAACTCGTACCTGATCTGCGACGACAAGGTCGCCGTCATGGACAGCGTCGATGCCCATTTTACCGACGAGTGGATCACCAAGATCGCCGCTGCACTGGGCGAGCGCACGCCCGACTACTTGGTCGTGCAGCACATGGAGCCTGACCATTCCGGCTCCGTCGCCGCGTTCGCGCAGGCGTACCCCGGCACGACCATCGTCGCGTCCGCTCAGGCGTTCAACATGATGAAGGCCTATTTCGGCACCGACTACGCGGACCGCCGCGTCGTCGTCAAGGAGGGGGACACCCTGCCGCTGGGCACCCACACGCTGCACTTTGTCACCGCACCGATGGTCCACTGGCCCGAGGTCATCATGACCTATGACGATGCAGACAAGGTCCTGTTCAGCGCCGATGCGTTCGGCAAGTTCGGCGCACTCGACGTGGAGGAGCCGTGGCTGCCCGAGGCCCGCCGCTACTTCATCGGCATCGTCGGCAAATACGGCGTGCAGGTGCAGGCCGTGCTGAAAAAGGCCGCCGCGCTGGACATCGAGACCGTCTGCAGTCTGCACGGTCCCGTCCTGCACAAGGAGCAGCTGGGCGATGTGCTGGCCGCCTACGACACCTGGAGTGCCTACCGCCCCGAGACCGAGGGTGTGCTCGTTGCCTACAGCAGCATCTACGGCCACACTGCCGAGGCTGCCAACCGCCTGGCCGAGGCCCTGCGCGAGAAGGGCGTGGAAACGGTTGCCATGGACCTGGCCCGCTGCGACATGGCCGAGGCCGTCGCGCAGGCATTCCGCTTCAGCAAGCTGGTACTGGCCACGCCTACCTACAACGCCGATGTATTCCCCTTCATGAAGGAGTTCATCCATCACCTGACCGAGCGCAACTACCAGAACCGCACGGTGGCCTTTATTGAGAACGGCTCTTGGGCGCCGATGGCCGCCAAAGTCATGACCAAAATGCTTGAGGGCAGCAAGAACCTGACCTACGCTGCCACCACCGTCACGGTCCGCGGCGCGCTGAATGCCGCCAGCGAGGCCCAGCTCGCCGCTCTGGCCGATGAGCTGAGCAGGTAATCCTCTTTCCTCTCAACTGCAAGCCCCGCCTCACAGCGCGTCTCTCGCGCCGTGAGGCGGGGTCTTTTTGCGGGCAGGGGGAGAGGAGGACAACAACAAAACAATTGAAAATTTGCGCTTGACAAATCCGGGCAAATCCTGTATACTATCATTTGTCAATCGCATACGGATGATTAGCTCAGCTGGTTAGAGCGCTGCGTTCACATCGCAGAGGTCGAGGGTTCGAGTCCCCCATCCTCCACCAGACAGTTCGTACTCGAACCCAATTCTTTACGGAAAAGGGTTCGGGTACGTTTTTTTATTTGCAGGGTACCGCACACCAGACAGGGGAGAGGTAAATACGCCATGAATTTGAAAAAAGTTCATCACATTGCCATTATCGGGAGCAACTATGAGAAATCAAGGCGCTTTTATGTGGATCTGTTAGGCTTTTCTGTCATTCGAGAAAATTACAGACCGGAACGCGATGATTACAAAATCGATCTTCAACTCGATGGGATGGAATTAGAACTTTTTATCATTAAAAATTGCCCGAAACGCCCCAGTTATCCAGAGGCTTACGGCCTCCGGCATCTTGCCTTTGCTGTAGACTCTGTCGATGATACCGTAAGAGAATTGAATAAAAAGGGCATCATAACCGAGCCGATCCGAGTCGATGCTTACACAGGCAAAAAAATGACATTCTTTTCCGACCCTGACAATCTTCCTTTGGAAATTCACGAATAAAGTCAGACCGTCAAAAAAATTGCATTCTTGCCGTACTGCGTGTGTAGGGGCGGCCATTGGTCGCCCGCGGGGCATGACCTGCCCGAAGGAGGAGTAAAATGGTACAGGTCGATTTGATCACTGGATTTCTCGGCTCCGGCAAGACGACGTTCCTGCGCCGCTACGTGCAGTATCTCGTCGCGCAGGGGCACAGCGTCTGCATTCTGGAAAACGACTTCGGCGCGGTGAACGTCGATGCCATGCTGCTGCAGGACCTGCTCGGGGAGCACTGCGACATAGAGACGATCAGCGGCGGCTGTGACTGCGACACCCACCAGCGCCGGATGCGCACCAAGCTGATCTCAATGGCAATGCGCGGCTTTGACCGGGTCGTCATTGAGCCGAGCGGCATCTTTGACGTGGACGAGTTCTACGACATTCTGCGGGACGAGCCGCTGGACCGCTGGTATACGCTGGGCAGCGTCATTGCCATTGTGGACGCCAAGCTGGAAAACGAGCTTTCCCCGCAGGCCGACTATCTGCTGGCCTCCGAGGCCGCCAGTGCCGGGCTTGTCGTCATGAGCCGCACGCAGCTGGCCGCGCCCGGCGAGGCGGAAGCGGTCATCGACCACCTGAACCGCGCACTGGCCGGCTGCCATTGTGCCCGCCGCTTTGGCGCGGACGATGTACTGTGCCGGGACTGGAACGCGCTGACAACCGCTGATTTTGCCCGCGTGGATTGCTGCGGCTGGCGGCAGACAAGCTACGTCAAGCTGCATTTTGACGAGCACAAGGCGTTTACCTCGCTGTATTTCCTCGAGGCCGGGCGCAGTGTCGCGCAGGTCCGGCAGGCCGCGCAGACGCTCCTGCACGACGCGAAATACGGCCATGTGCTGCGCGTCAAGGGGTTTATCCCCGACGGCGGCGGCTGGGTCGAGCTGAACGCCGCCCGCGACGCCATAACCGTACAGCCCATTCCCAGCGGCCAGGAGGTGCTGATCGTGATTGGGGAAGGGTTGGATAAGGCCGCGATTGAGGCGGCTGTGAGGGGCTGCTAGGCGCGTCTGCGGGCGGATCGAGCGATGCGGAAATTTGCCCAGGTGACACTCGTCACTGCCGCAAACGGCCGCGGGGCATCGGGGACGCCGCCCCCTACAGCGTCTGGCGCAAACGATAAGGGCACACGCTGTATCCGCCCGCACCGCGCCGGTTGTTAAACGGTTGTGAATATTTATACGCACGAATAAATATACAGACAGCAAAGCCCCGGGATTTTCTGCTTTGGAAAATCCCGGGGCTGTTGTTATTCAAGGCACATTTTCAAAAATTCCGCTTTTTCTTTTTATTCTTCGTCAAAGGCCTTCGTCCAGTTGTATTCCCGGTGCAGCGTGTGGCCGGTGTCGCTCTGGGCCTTGCGGGCGGTGTATTCGCCGATGACGGCGGACGGCATCAGCAGGGCCTTTTCGACCTCAGACTGAAAGACGAGCTTCGGATTTTTGATCCTGGGGTTCTTCATCAGGTCCTTCCAGTAGGTGTCGTAGTCCATCATGACCGACATCGCCTCAAACAGCGGGGTCAGGCTCTCATACCGGGCAATGACCTTGTTCAAAGCGTCCAAAAACTGCATGTTGGCCTTGCCCTCCATCATGCCGTCGTCCTTGCCTTTGACGTTGCGACGGCAAAAATAGGCCGTCATCTGCAAAATATCCTCGAATGCCTCCATCTGGCCGGTGGTCAGCCGGGCCGAGAGCGTGTCGCGGTCAATGTAGCGCAGCAGCGCCGCCGTGACTTCTTTCTTCGTCGCGGCATCCTCCGGCGCCAGCTGGTTGACCGGCTCGGCGTCGGTCTCCACAAAGTCGGTGGTCTCGACGATGTCCGGCGTCTCGGGTGCGCCGTAGTCGTCCTCCACCTCCTCCGGCATACCGCCGGTGACGTAGATACGATAATTTTCCAGGTCCTCCAAAATTGCGCGGGACAGGTAGGGCAGGGGAGCGCTCTTGGTGCGCGCCACCGGGATGACCTTGGCGGCGTAGCGGGTGGCGACACCCTCGAACCAGCGGCGCAGACCGCCGCAGTTGTCAATGACGTTGTTCATCGTCTGGAAGAACGTCGCGTTGCCGCCGTCGATCATCTTATCATTGCCGCGCGGTGTGCCTGCCATTTTTACCATAGCATCGATGATCGTGCGCACGGCGTCCATCTCGTCCGCCGTCAGCTCGCGGATCAGCTTGTCGGGCTCTGCCTTGATCTCCAGCTCCTGGCGCAGCAATTCCGGCGTAGCACCGTAGGAATAGGGGATCGTCGTCTCGGGCACCGAGACATACTCGAGCGTCAGCACGTTCGGGTCGTCATCCAGCGTGCCGGTCTCGGCCAGAGTCAGCTTGCCCTTCTTGCTGCGGACCCGGTTGGACATGGATTTTGTGATCTCGTTCAGCTTGTCATCGGCGACCTGCTTGTCCACCGGCTCAATGGTGACGGCAATCGCAATGACGCGCTGACGATCTTTTTCGTAGACCTCATAGTCAAAATAGATGTCGGTGTGGCCGTTGATCTCGCTCTTGGCCTTGTCGAGGACGGTGCGGCGCACGTGGGCCCAGTTGGCCGCATTGCAGTCCACCTGCTTTTTCAGCGTCTCAATGTTCCAGACCAGCGGTTCGCCCTTCTCTTTTTTGGTGATGTACAGGTTCTGGTAGCTCTTGCACAGCTCATAAATTTTCAGACTATACTGGCTCTTCATCGGGAGCGTATAGGTGATATTCATCGTTGTGTAGAACTCTTTTAGCTGGATCAGGTGCGGCTTGAGCGACTGGTCGAGCGTCAGCACGATCTTGCCGGTGCCCTCGTCGATGGTCGCGCTGGAAAGCCAGCGGAACATCGTGATTTTCTGGGTGCCCGCCAGACGGATCCACTGGACCTTGGCGTTGGCGATGTCCTCGATGTTTTTCTTGACCTGCTTGTACATCGAGCCGTTGTGCGGGTCAACGCCGCAGAGCTTTAAAAACTCGTAGATCGACATCTCGTACCGGGGCAGCTCGGTGTCCGACGGCTTGATCATCGCGAAAATGTGCAGCATCAGCTTTTGCTGGCTCAGCGAAAGGCTGTACATTGCGTTCTGGATCAGATCGTTGGATTTGCGGACAATCGTCTGATTGCCGCGCCCGCTATAGGTAGCAACAGGGGCCGAAGGCGACGCCTTGGCAGACTTCGCCCCCTGCTTTTTGTTATGGTTGGCTTTTGGGGGCGTTTTCAACGTACTTTGGGGTGTCATTTGCAAAACCTCATCTTTACAACACGTTAAACGTATCATAGCAGATTGTGCGCGCTGTGTCAATTATTGTAATATTCAGCACATTTCCTCCGCGCCGCACAAAATCCGGTGTTCTTTTGTTTTGGGATTTTTAGCCCTATTTATATATATTTAGAAAAGTAGTATAGCTATGTCGAATATTCCAATACAAATGTGCGCTGTGTTACAACGGTGCTGTGCGCAGCATTCCAACACGAATGTGTAAAACGCAACAATGTGCGGAGCGTAACAACGGTAAAAAAGTTTTTTTTGCAGGAAAATGGCGGCAAAGAAAATTTTGTGGGATTTTTAAAAAGTGTCGAGTATAACAACCCCGGGCGCGAAAAAAGGAAAAGTGAGAAATGTGCGCAGCATTCCAACAGGGCGGATGGAAAAATCCTGCCGCGGGGAAATGTGCGCTGAATAACAACCCGTGCTGAAAAATCCTTGTATTGTGCCGTCGATAACAACCCAGGCCCCTGCAGGGCAAACTGTGCGCAGACTAACAACCCACGGCAGGACGCGCCGCAAAAAAATGGATTTTTGCGAATTGTGCGCCGGATAACAACCGCTCTGCCCCGGAAAAAACGAATTGTGCCGTGAATAACAATACCGGCTGTGCGCTGTACGGTGGATTTTTTCAGAAATGTGCCGTCGATAACAACAGCCGCCAAAATTCTACAGTTTGGAAACTGTGCGCCCGATAACAACCACACTTCCGGAAATGTGCGCTGGATAACAACCCGGTCCGGACACGTTTGGAAAGCAGACGAAATTCCGAAATGTGCTGCCGATAACAATAGCCGAATTTTACCCACCGCGCAAATTGTGCTGTGGATAACAACCTGCCGCCCGCAGAAAAAAGTCCGAATTGTGCGTCCGATAACAACCATTTTTTTGCCCCGCGATGCACACCGCACCGAAATTGTGCTTCCGATAACAACCCCGCCCGCCGTAAACTGTGCGGGGGATTCCAACGCCGGCTCCCCGGAATTGTGTGCAGGATGACAACCTGTATAAAAGAGGCTGCCCGGCAAACTGTGCCGCCGATAACAATACAGCCTGTAGAAAACTGTGCCGCGGATTCCAACCCCCGCCGCCACGCTCCGGCAGAAAATGTGCGCCGGATAACAACCCCGCCCGCCGCCGAAAAAAACGCCGCCGGTGTTGGAACAAACGGCACAGTTTGAAGTGAAAATTTTATTTTTCTTTTTAAAGGGGGTGTGCTACAATAAGAGAGTAAAAAGCTCCGACTGCAAGGTGCGGCAGGTGCTCTGGGACGGAAAAGGAAAATAGTACGAAACAAATAGCGATATAGTACATTGTGCACTGTGCCGTCTTGTGGTACGATACTACTAAGGTGGTATGATACTACTAAGAAAGAGGAAACAAAAATGACAACATTTAGAAAAATGCGCCGCGGCAAGCGCATCAAAGAATCGTGAGGGTCTGCCGATGAACAAAAAAGCTGTGCCCACCGCCGCGGCGGTGCGGGAACTTGCCATCCTGACCGGAGCCGTGGCCATCATTGCGGCGGCGGTCTACTTCTTCCTTGTGCCCAGCCATGCCTCGGTCAGCAGCATCTCGGGTCTGGGCATCGTGCTGGCAAACTTTGTGCCGCTGCCGCTGTCAGCCATCACGATGATTTTGAATGTCGTGCTGCTCGTCATCGGGTTTCTGACCTGCGGGCGGGAGTTCGGTGCCAAGACGGTCTACACCAGCATCCTGCTCCCGGCGTTTATCGGCCTGTTCGAGCGGCTCTTCCCGAACCTCGGCTCCCTGACCGACAGCCAGGAGCTGGACGTGCTGTGCTACATCCTCGTCGTCAGCGTGGGGCTGAGCATCCTGTTCAACCGCAACGCCTCGTCGGGCGGGCTGGACATCGTCGCCAAGATCATGAACAAATACCTGCACATGGACCTGGGCAAGGCCATGTCGCTGTCCGGCATGTGTGTGGCGCTCTCCGCCGCGCTGGTCTACGACAAAAAGACCGTGGTTTTAAGCGTGCTGGGTACCTATTTTAACGGGCTTGTGCTCGACCACTTTATCTTTGACCAGAACATCAAGCGCCGCGTCTGCATCATCACCGGGAAGGAAGAAGAACTGCGCCGGTTCATCATTGAGGACCTGCACAGCGGCGCGACGGTGTATGAATCCTACGGCGCGTACAATATGCAGAAGCGCCGCGAGATCATCACGATTGTGGACAAGGCCGAATACCAGAAGCTGATGAGCTACATGAACCGCGAGGACCCGCAGGCCTTCATTACGGTGTACACCGTGTCGGACATGCGGTATCAGCCCAAGGAATAAAAGTGCCGCCGGCTGTTAAGCTGATCGACCTGCACCGGATAACAGAAAACGATTGACGCAGCAGCGATGAATTCTGAAAAACTGAAAATTTTGGAGAAAAAATTGAAGTTTTTTCAAAAAAGGCGTTGACAAATCCCATCGGGCACGCTATAATATATGAGCGTTGAGGGCAGACGCCCAAGACACAAACCCGATGGGGATTCGCATAATGGTAGTGCAGCGGACTCTGACTCCGCCCGTGGGAGTTCGATCCTCTCATCCCCAACCACACCGCAGCAGCCCAGCTGCTGCGGTTTTTCTTTACGGGGTGTAGCGCAGTTGGTAGCGCGCTTGGTTCGGGACCAAGAGGCCGTGGGTTCGAATCCCGTCACTCCGACCAAAAGGACCTCCGGTTTAAGCCGGAGGCCCTTTTTGTTTTTTGTATATTTTTATAAAGCAAAGCCCCCATCCGGCAGCGGACGGGGGCTTTGCTGTTGGTGCGGTTATAAAAGATGTTATGCTTCGACGCCCCAGGCCTCGATCTGGGTCAGGGCGGGGAAGGGGGATGGGTCCTCGGCCTTGATGAGCTCAAACAGCTTCAGGCTCTTGACCGTGCGCGGGGCGATGACAAAGCACTGCGGGGCGGCGGACTTCTTCAGCTCCAGCACCTCGCGGCTGCCGTCGTCAAATTCCACGGTGGCCTGGGTCCACCAGGCGTCATGCGGGAAGTCGGCGCGCAGGGTCAGGCGCAGCTCGTCGATGGTGACCGGGCGGCCAAAGTCCAGCGTGAGTGCGGCGTTGGGGTCGCGGTTGATGCCCCAGCTCTGATAGGGCCAGATGCCGTGGGCGTCGTTCTCGTAAATGCCGTCGATGGCGTTGCGGGCCGCAAAGACAGCCTCGCCGCGGGTCTCAACGTTGGCATGGGCATGGGGGAAGAAGCCAGTGTCGCCGTGCTCGTCATAGGGGTTGTAGGCCAGGTTGCGGCGCGCGGCGATCTCCTCCGGGGTGGCAAAGCGGGCGCGGATGATGTGGCAGGCACCGGCAAAGCTCTTGGGGCTGTAGGTGATGGCCTGCTCACCGAACGGGATGTGGAAGTTGATCTCGCGTTTGACGACGTAGACGAGGGCCGGGGCCATTGTGTCCTCAAACTGGATGACCACATACTGGCCGGGCGTGCCGATCTCCAGCGAGACACGGTCACCGGGCTTGTAGGCGTTCATGTAAACAAGGCTGACCTGCCCGGCGGCAGGGGCCGTCAGCAGCGTCATGCCGTCGGTGTCGAGGAGCTTGAGCTTGATGAGTTCCATTTTATTTTGTCTCCTTTTATTCTATCACAAGGGAAAGCTGTTGGGTAAAGTAAATGCGTGTGCGGTAGAGCGTGTCGGGCCAGGCCTGGCGCAGGCGGGGGTCGGTGATGGGCACGGCCTCGGTCACGATTTTGTCCGCACCGGTCACGGCGGCTGCGGCCAGCGCACCGAACGCGATGGTATCGCCATCCACGGCGGGCTTCTCGACGCTCATCAGCGTCAGGGCCACGGTGCCCGGGTAGTCGGTCTCATCGCGCAAGGTCAGGCCGGTATCGGTCAGGTGTACGCTGCGGCGGTAACGGCCCAACCCCGGCACACTGCCGTAGGCGGGGGCAAGGTCCATCGCAAGGCCGTCCAGCGCGTCGGTCACAGTGACGTCTGCGGCGGCAAACGCGGCGCCGGGCTGCTGGTCGTATTTGGCACCGTCCGGGTCGAACTGGGGCAGGTTGTGCCAGCCGGACTGCATCGTCCAGATCTCATACCGCTGGGGGCTGAACGTCTTTTTGCTGTAGGTTTCCACGCCGACGTCGATCAGCAGCGGTCTGCCGTCCCTGTAGAGCGTCACGCTGCCCACATCGTTGTGGTTGTGGCTGTCGGCGTTGCTGCCGGCCTTGCCGCCCAGTGCATAGGCACCGCGGCGGCTGACGAGAATGCCGACGCTGGGATACCAGACATCGTGCGGAGCGGCGGGGGCGGCGGTTTCGGCAAAGTCGGTGACCTCGCGCTCGGCCATTGCGGCCTGGATGTGGTAGAACAGGTTGATGCCCTCGCTGTCGTCGGGGTGGTGCAGACGGTCCGGGTCGGGGTCCGCGGCCAGTACGGCGGCCCAGTCGTTCAGATATTCATTGCATTGTTTATACAGCAACGCTT
>ERZ772818.2232-NODE-2232-length-15139-cov-4.948687_pt1 | contig 15139 bp, 13 predicted proteins | sample MGYA00580837_ERZ772818 | MGnify/ENA primary metagenome ERZ772818 (study PRJEB29015, sample SAMEA2737671) | human gut metagenome | biome: human gut; feature: human-associated habitat; material: faeces | place: China | collected 2012 ...
CAGATACGCGGAGGCGTCCTCTCCGTTCGCGAGCTGCTCACGAACGGAGAGGACGCCTCCGCGTATCTGACGGCGGAGAGCGCCGCCATCTATGCGCGCGAATGCGCAGCGGGCCGCGCGCCGGTGACGATGCAGAATGCGGAGCGAGCGGTGCTTTCCCGGCTGCGCGCGATGTGCGAGGAGGACTTCGCCCGCTATGACAGCGGGAATGAAGGCCTTTATCGCCGGTTTTATGACGCAGCGCGGACGGCAGCGTCCGTCGACGAGCTGCTCTCTGCGGTGAAGACGAAGCGCTATGCCTATGCGCGGCTGCGGCGGATGCTGCTTGCGGCGTATCTGGACGTGACGGCGGCGGATGTGCCGCCGGAGGTCCCCTATCTGCGCGTGCTGGCGTGCAATGAGCGGGGACGAAAGCTGCTCAAAACGATCAAAAAAACGGGAAGCGCACCGGTGCTGACCAAGAGCGCCGATGTGCGCGCGTTGAGCGAGGAGGCACAGAAGCTCTTCGCTCTGACGGCGCGCGCGGCGGATCAATACGTGCTCGCCTATCCCGAGCTGCGCGCGGCCAGAGGCAGCAGCGCGTGGACGGAGGGGCCTGTGATCGTTTGAGCAAGGAACCGAGACCTCGAAAGGAGAACAGAATGAAAAAATGGATGACGCTGCTGCTTTGCTGCGTGCTGGTGCTGAATTTGACCGCCTGCGGCGCAGGAGCGCCCGGCGGGCCGGAGGACAACGCGCCGCCGCAGGCGAGCGCGCTGTACTTTGAAGTCGCGACGCAAGTTTACGAAAACGAGTACAAGGCCGACGACGGCACGGTGCTTCTGGCGGAGCGCTACGAACTGCCGGTGCTCGAACTGCGCACGGAGGACGGCGAGCTCTACACGCTGGCGGAGAACGTGATGGCGAACGGCGGTGCGGGAAAACTCGCGCAGGTCACGGCGCAGAATGCCTTCAACACGGAGATGAATAACGTGCTCGCAGGGCTTGAGTCCGAGGCGGCGCAGATGGCCGCGGAGGCCAAGGAGCTCTATGCGGAAAACGGCACATCGGTCTTTTTGAACGGAAGCTACTGGACGAACGAGCTGAGCCTGACGCAGACCTACATGACCGAGGGGAAGCTCCTGAGCATCGCGGCGGAGAACTACACCTACTACGGCGGCGTGCATCCGAATTCCGCCACCCGCGCGTGGAGCTTTGATCTGACGACGGGCGAATTCCTGACGCTGGACGCGCTGGCCTCGGAGGAGGGCGATTTGCAGGGAAACTCGCTGCAGGAGAGCATTTATTGGAATATCTACGAGCAGATCGCGCAAAAGGGCCTCAGCGAAGGATATTTTGACGATTATGACTCTTATTTGCAGGATTTCCCCACGCTCGCGACGCTGAACTTTACGGAAAACGGCCTGACGGTCACGTTCGACCAGTACGTCATCGCGCCGTATGCGGCGGGGCCGCAGGCGTTCGCGGTGCCGTACAGCGAATTCTACAACGCGCTCAGTGAGCACGCGAAGACGATTTTAGACGTCTCACAGGAGCAGACCGTGTTGGCGGATTTCGACACGGCGATCACACTGTGGGCGTGGTTCTTTATGAACACGCCGCCGATCGGAGATGCGCCGGACGAGACGGAGATCAACGGCTACACCTACTACAGTGCGGCGATCCCCGGCGTTTCGACGCTCGAGGACATGCACGATCTGATGTACCGCTACTTCGACAAGGCGCTGGCCGACCAGTGGTTTGAAGAGTCTGACCGCTACGCTGAGGTGAACGGCAGACTATACGTCCTGTCTGCCGACCGCGGCAGCGACGATTCCGTAATCGATGAGACGCACAGCGTGACGCTCGACGGTGAGAGCGGCACCGTGACACAAACCATCACCTACGGCGATTGGGACGAAGCGTCGCAGAGCTGGACGCCGAACGGCGAGGAGGAGAACTTCGAATATCCCTTTACCATCGTCAGCGGCCATGCGGTGTTCTCCACATTCCCGTATCCGTACTGAGAAAGTAAAAGAGAGGGAGGAGAGTCCCATGGCGTAAAAAGCGCGGCAGTGCCGCAGAAGCGATCATAATAGGACCACTTTTACGGAGGATGAGAGAAATGAAGAGAGTAAAAATCTTTCTGCTGCTTTTTACCCTGTGCTGCGCACTGAATGCCTGCGGCACAAAGCCCGCGGACGATGTACCGCCGCCGGATGATGAGACGTCTGCGGTGGACATCGAATGGTTCAACACGGAATTTTTCAATGTGGGCAGCGGCGTGTGCATGACGAATATGCTGCTCAGCAGCTATTACGACACCGCCGCGGACATCGACCTCTATGAGCTCTTCTATAATGGCCCGACAGGAATACAGGAAGAGGTCACTGAGGCAGAACAGACAGCAATCGGCCCGGTGGCGTTTGAGCATTATCCCATCAAAACGCAGAGAACGGAAATGGACGCCTTTTTGCAGGAGTATTTGGGCGTGGCACTGGACGAGACGAACAAAAAGAATCTCGACCAGTTCATCTATCTCGAGGAGTACGACGCCTATTATCTGCTCCACGGCGATACGAATTTCCAGCGCTGCACGGTCACCTCGCTCGAGCAGAACGAGGACGGGACTATCGCGCTCACCTATGAGCAGGAGAGCGGTGAAAAGGGGATCGTCACGCTGAAGGGCAGCAAAGGCAGCTACCAGTTTGTGTCGAACAAGGAAGCGTGAAGATAAAAGAAAAATGCTGGCTCATAAGAGCCAGCATTTTTTATATGTAGCTTACCGGTAGCGCTCGCGGTGTGCGTGCATGATCTCAGCCAGCAGCACACCGTTGTCGGGCGGGGTGTAGGTGATGGCGTTCGCGCCTGCCGCGATGGTCTTGCGAATAGTCTCATCCTTCGGGCCGCCGGTGGCGATGATGGGGATCTCGGGATGGCGCTCGCGGAGCGCGGCGACGAGCTGCGGCGTTTCCGACGCGGCAGAGACGTTCAAAATGTCAACGCCTGCGGCAATACGAGCCTCAGTGTCCTGCGTGGCGGAGACGATGGTCGCCACGACCGGAATGTCGATGTGCGACTTGATGTCGCGCAGAATATCCGCCGAAACGGGCGCGTTGAGCACAACGCCGTAAGCGCCGCAGTGCTCAGCCTCCATCGCCTGGGCGACAGAGCGCGCGCCAGACGTGAAGCCGCCGCCGACGCCGCAGAACACGGGCATATCCGCCACGCTGATGACGGCGCGCACGATACGTGGCTGCGGGGTAAAGGGATAAACGGCGATCACCGCATCGGCATTGACGCTTGCGATGGTGGCAACGTCAGTGGAAAAGACAAAGGACTTGATCGTTCTGCCGAAGATGCGGATGCCGCTGCACTCGTTGATGCACTCGGGTACCATCAGCATATGGTTGCGGAGCTTTCCGCTGTAACTCGGCGTGGGCGTAGGGGTAAAATCGCTCATAAAAGCACCTTCCTTTCCGCAGGTAATAAATGACCGGTAGGAATTTATGCAGGGAAATTATTCGACATGAATGCTTGCACGCATGGCGAGGATCGTCTGCTCAATGAGCGTGTCAAGATCCCAGCCGAGCATTTCCGCGCCGCGCTCGATGACCTCGCGCGAGCAGCCGGCGGCAAACTTCTTGTCCTTATACTTTTTCTTGACGGATTTGACCTCAAGATCGCTGACGCTCTTGCTCGGGCGCATGAGCGCGACCGCGCCGATGAGGCCCGTGAGCTCGTCGGTAGCGAAGAGGACCTTTTCCATCTCGTGCTGCGGCTCGGGCAGATTATCAAAGTGCAGGCCGTAGCCGTGGCTGGCAGTGGCGCGGATCAGGCGCTCGTCGAGACCGTTTTCACGCATGATCTCCTGCGACTTGATGCAGTGCTCGTCGGGATACATCTCAAAATCGAGGTCGTGGAGAAGGCCGACGATTTCCCAGAAGTCCGCCTCGTCGCCGTAGCCGAGCTTTTCCGCGTACCAGCGCATCACGTCGGCGACGGTGTTGGCGTGCTTTAAGTGGAATTCGCCCTTGTTGTACTGCGTGAGCAGCTCCCACGCCTGTTCTTTCGTATATGCCATAATGATGGCCTCCCTTTGCTTATGGCTGCTCGTCCGTAAAGTGGACGTGATTGAAAATGTGGTCAGAGCAGAAGCAGTGGTACCCCGCGCACTTGCTGCAATAGCGGAACTGGAGCTCGGGATTCGTCACATCGGTGCGGCCGCACACGGCGCATTTATGGCGGAAGCCCTGCGTCTGCTGCTGATACTGCTCCTGGCGCTGCTGGGCACGCACGGTGTTATGGAAGTGCGTGGCCTGCTTGCTCTGGTGGCGTTCGAGTCCCCAAAACCGTGTAAGCTCGGGCCAGAAGAAAATGACGAAATTCAAAAGCGCCACAATGGGCATGATGGAATAGTACCATCTGCCGGCGGCAATGTAGCGCGCAATGTCGAAGAAGAAGTAGAATACGTCAATATACGCGAGCCACTTCATGCGGATGGGGAAGACGAAAAACAGCAGCACCTGCGCATCGGGATAGAGGAGCGCGAAGGCCATGAACATGGCAAAGTTGACATAATTTGCACCGTAGACGGGGATGCTGTAGCCCGTGATCAGGCTGACGATGCTCGCGCCGACGACGGTGAGCAGCATGCCGCTCAGGTAATACGTTGTAAACTTGGCCGTACCCCACTGCCGCTCGAGCGTCGAGCCGATCCAGTAGTAGAAGTAGCAGGTGATGAGAAGGTAAAACGGACTTGTGCTCTCAGGGATGAGGACAAAGGTGATGAGCCGCCAGACCTGCCCGTGGAGAAGACCCGAGAGCGTGTAGGAGAAGAAGCTCAGAAAGTTGCCGTTCGAAAAGTTGGACAAAAGTCCCAGCACCACGTTGCCGATGACGACATAGAGCATCAGGTTGGGGATGCCAAAATTCGGGTGCAGGATACAGAAGCGGTCGATCGCCTGGTTGAGTTTTTTCAATACGGGATACCTCGTTTCGATCAAATAACATTTAAGAACATTATGACACAGCGGCGGGGAAAAGTCATCAATAAAGTTTGAACAAATGACCATTCCTGAATGGAATGAAGAGCAGAAATGCGGAAAGAAACGAATTCTTTCCGCATTCTTAACGCTTGTTCACTTGAAATCGAGCTCGGGCGGAACGTCGATCTCCTCGCCGACGTATTTGCCGTTCTTTTTCCGCTGGCGCACGCACTCGGTCAAAAGATACTCGATTTGGCCGTTGACGGAGCGGAAATCGTCCTCTGCCCAGGCGGCGATGGCGGCGTAGAGCTTGGGGGACAGGCGCAGGGGCACCTGCTTTTTGGCGTTGTCGTTCATGGCAGCCTCCCAAAAAGTAGCGCGGCGCGCTTAATACAGGCTGCCGGAATTGACGACGGGCTGCGCATCGCGGTTGCCGCACAGCACCACGAGCAGGTTCGAGACCATCGCCGCCTTGCGCTCCTCGTCAAGCTCCACCGTGCCATTTTTCGCAAGGCGCTCAAGCGCCATTTCGACCATGCCGACCGCGCCGTCGACGATCATCTTGCGCGCGTCGATGATGGCGCTGGCCTGCTGGCGCTGGAGCATGACGGCCGCAATCTCGGGCGCATAGGCGAGGTAGGTGATGCGCGCTTCGATGATCTCAAGGCCCGCGTCGGCGACCTTGGCCTGAATTTCATCGCGGATGCGCGCGGCTACGACCTCGCTGGACCCACGCAGGCTCCCCTCGTCGGCCTGACCGTCGCCCGTGGTGTCGACGTTCGGAGCGACGTCGTAGGGATAGAGGCGGACGATGTTGCGCAGCGCCGCGTCGCACTGGAGCGACAGGTACTCCTTGTAGTTATCCACGTTGAAGACGGCCTTTGCCGTGTCGGTCACGCGCCACATCACGGCGATTCCGATCTCCACGGGGTTGCCGAGGCAGTCGTTGATCTTCTGGCGGGCGTTGTTGAGCGTCATGATCTTGAGCGAGATCTTCTTGCTGCCGCCCACCTCGACCGCGGCGGACGCGCCCTGCATGGCAGCGAGAAGGTCCGTGCCCTTGTGGCCGCCGTCCACATCGCCGGACTGGTTGAGCTTCGTCTTGGCGGCGGGGTTGAACGACGAGCAGAAGGGATTGACCCAGTAGAAGCCCTCGCCCTTGAGCGTGCCGATGTACTTGCCGAACAGCGTCAGCACCAGCGCCTCCTGCGGCTTCAGAACGCGCAGGCCGCACAGTGGGATCCAGCCGAGCAACAGCAGGATGACGCAAAGGACGACAAGGGGCAGAAAGCCCGCATTGATGCCGACGATCAGAAAAACGACCGCGGCGATGTAGAGAACAAGCTCGAGCAGCAGCACGAGCATGCCGTTTTTGTGACCGGTGATGATCTTTTCTTCCATAAGAAGCACCTCCAAACTTGATATCAAAATAATATCACAACAATATGAGATGTCAAGAGGGAAACGGATAAAATATGACTAAAAATGTGTCTTGCACGCGGGCCTGCCGGTAAAAAACAGCCGCGCCTCCGTATGGCTGCGGCATACGGAGGCGCGGGTAGGGTGTTTTCAGGTTGGCGAGCCGAAATTTATATATGCCTTTGTAAATATATCATATCTATTAGCTGTACGCCGCCCTCATAAATGGGGTGGTCATAATTGTCGGTAAAAAAATTCTGAACCTTGTGAGAACGGATAAATCCGCATTTTTCATAAAATGGTATCGTCAATGGACTGTCACCTGTTCCAACCTGCAAAACAGAATATTCATCTGCATATTTACTGGCAAGAAAATCAATCAGTGCTTTGCCATATCCCATTCCGTGATGCCTCGGATCAACTGCGATATTTTTGATTTCAAGTATTCCGTTACCTTCATCTGTGACAACACATTCTGCCTTCACACCGCGGTCGTCAAGAACGTACATTGCGCCTTTTTCGAGATAGCGGTCGACCATATCTTCCTGTTCGTCTGCCAACAGCAGAAGTGAGAGGAATTGCTTTTTATTTTCATTTACTTTTCTGATTTCCACTTCTAATGCTCCATCAGATCTCAATTTGGCTCACGTTTCCTCTGAAGATACCATATCAGAAGAATACGAAAAAGTCCACCGCTCTCGGTATCGATCATGAAAAAGTGTCAGACGTAGTGATACTTTTTGCGCCCCGCGAGGAAGAGCGCCGCAGTGACGATCAGTGTGAGCGCTTCGGCCACGGTGATGGCGAGCCAGATGCCGTTGATGCCGAGAAGTTTTGGCAAAAGAAGCACCGCGGCGACCTGAATGACGAGCGTGCGCAGGAACGAAATGAGCGCGCTGGCTGTGCCATTGTTGAGCCCCGTGAAAAACGCCGAACCGAAGATATTGAAACCGCAGACGAGGAATGAGAGCGCGTAGATGCGCAGCGCGTTGACCGTCATGTCGCACAGCTCCGCGTCGTAGCCGACGAAAAGATGTGCGATGGGGTTTGCCAGCAGGATGGACGAGGCCGTCATCGCAAGGCTCGTGATGAGCGTGACGGTCAGGCTCTTTTTGAGGAGGCTCTTGAGCTCGGCGTGATTCTTCGCGCCGTAGTGATAGCCGACGACGGGTGTGACGGCGATGGAATAGCCGAAGAAAAACGCCATGAAGATGAAGCTCACGTACATCAGAACACCGTAGGCATTCACGCCGTTTTCCTTGGCAATCGCCATGAGCTGCACGTTATAGAGTACGCCGACGAGAGAGGTCGAAAGGTTGCTGACCATCTCGCTCGAGCCGTTGTAGCAGGCCTTGCCGAGGGCGCGGAAGTCAAAGCGCGGACGCGTGAGGCGCAGCGGTGAATCGTTCGGGCGGAGAAAGTAGACAAGCGGGATGAGTGCGCCGACGATCTGCGAAAACGCCGTGGCGAGCGCCGCACCGAGAAGACCGAACGGGAACACATAGACGAGCAGAAAATCGAGTACCATGTTCGTCAGCCCCGCGAACACCGTCACGCGCAGGCCGAAGTGCGGCTTTTCCGCCGTCGCCAAAAAGCTCTGGAAGCTGTTTTGCAGCATGAAAAAAGGGAGAGCAGCCAGCAGTACGCGCCCGTAGAGCACGCAGTCGTCGATCGTCAGATCCGTCGCGCCGACGGCGAACGAGATGAGGCGCAGGAAAACGATGCACACGCCGCTTAAAATCGCGCCGCCGGCGGCAAGCACGATGACGAGCATGGAGAAGATCTCGTTCGCTTTCCTGGGCTTGCCCTCGCCGAGCGTTTTGGCGATGAGCGCGCTGCCGCCCGTGCCGATCATAAAGCCGACGGCGGCGAGCGCCATGATGACGGGAAAGATGAGGTTCAGCGCGGCAAACGAATTTTTGCCGACGAAGTTCGAGACGAAAAAGCCGTCGACAATGCTGTAAATAGAGGTGATGATCATCATCAAAATGCTGGGCGCGACAAAGCGCAGCAGCTTTTGATACGTAAAATGATCGGAAAGGGAAATCTGCATGGAAGAGCCTCCGATTGTTTCAAAAAATATAAAAAAAGTCCGGTCACTGCTTGACCGGACGCATCCGACATCTCTCGACCGCTGCGGCTGCGGCCGCAAGTCCCCGATGACATTCAATTTGTGAACAATATTGTAGCATAAATCCGGACAAAGTCAAGTATTTGCACAAAATCTTCAAAAACTGATTGACAAAACGCACAAACATGGTAGAATACGATTCGGCGAAAGCCACAAGTGAATACTTCATCGAGAGTGGTTGAGGGATCGGCCCTATGACACCACGACAACCTGCCCGAAGAGGCAAGGTGCCAAATCCGACGAACGAATCGAAAGATGAGGAAGAGCAGAAAGCGCGATACTCTGTCGGTTCGACAGAGTATTTTTTGTTTTTCCCAACAACGAGAAAGGAAGAAAAAGAACCATGGCAAAACGTTTATTCACCTCCGAATCCGTCACCGAGGGGCATCCCGACAAGATCTGCGACCAGATCTCCGATGCGGTGCTCGACGCGATCCTTGAAAAAGACCCCAACGGCCGCGTGGCCTGCGAGACGACCGTCTCCACCGGCCTTGTCCACATCATGGGCGAGATTACCACGAGCTGCTATGTCGACATCCCGAAGATCGCGCGCGACGTCATCCGCGAGATCGGCTATGACCGCGCGAAGTACGGCTTTGACTGTGACACCTGCGGCGTTATCACGAACATCGACGAGCAGAGCGGCGATATCGCGATGGGCGTCGACAACTCCTTTGAAAATAAGGAAAGCGGCGCGAGTGAGCTCGACAACGGCGCGGGCGACCAGGGCATGATGTTCGGCTACGCCTGCACCGAGACCCCTGAGCTCATGCCGCTCGCGATCTCCCTTTCCCATAAGATGGCAAAGAAGCTGACCGACGTGCGCAAGCAGGGCCTTGTCGACTATCTCCGTCCCGACGGCAAGACGCAGGTGACGGTCGAGTACGACGAGAGCGGCAAGCCCGTCCGCGTCGACACGGTCGTCCTCTCCACCCAGCACGCGCCGGAGGCGACGCTTGAGCAGATCCGCAAGGACATGATCGAGCTTGTCATCAAGCCGACCGTTCCCGCGGAGCTGATGGACGAGAACACCAAGATTTATGTCAACCCGACCGGCCGCTTCGTCATCGGCGGCCCGCAGGGCGACAGCGGCCTGACCGGCCGCAAGATCATCGTGGACACCTACGGCGGCTATGCCCGCCACGGCGGCGGTGCGTTCAGCGGCAAGGACCCCAGCAAGGTGGACCGTTCCGCCGCGTATGCCGCCCGCTGGGTCGCCAAAAACGTGGTTGCCGCGGGCCTGGCTACCAAGTGCGAGGTCGAGCTGGCCTATGCCATCGGCGTGGCAAAGCCCGTCTCCATCATGGTGGACACCTTCGGCACCGGCACCGTTGCCGACGAGAAGATCGTGCAGGCTGTCGAGAAGGTCTTTGACCTGACGCCCGCCGCTATCATCCGCGACCTTGACCTGCGCAAGCCCATCTACCGCCAGCTGGCCGCCTACGGCCACATGGGCCGCGAGGACCTGGGCGTGAAGTGGGAGAACACAGACCGCGTGGACGCCCTGAAGGCCGCCGTGGCGGAGTAAATCAGCAGGAATTTTCCGGTCCCCCCGTGCAGCGTATGCGCGGGGGATTTTTGTTTGTGCGTAGCGCACCGGGTTGCGCACCGGTAGGCGCCGGGAACGGCCACGGCGGGGTGAGGGCACCCCGCCCTACGGGCTGTGGTAAACGGGCGGTTTGTAGGGCGCGGTCTTGACCGCTCCGGGATGTTGGCGGCACGATGAACGTCCGCGGGTCGTCGGGGACGCCGACCCCTACGGTAGGGGCGGATTCCATATCCGCCCGGGGCGTGTGCGGCGGCGCGGGGCGGCCAATACATTTATTTACTGCAAATAAATTTGCCAAATGCCGCGCAATGCGGTATAATATCCTTATCTGTGAAAGTGCGGCGATTTTGCGGGAAGGGGGCGGCTATGGAACAGCAGGAACAACAGCTTATGAAGCTGGAAGGCACCGTCGAGCACGTCATCTACGAGAACGCCGACTCCGGCTACGCGGTGTTCGAGGTGGACGCGGGCGGCACCGATGTGGTCGTCGCCGGCAACGTCGGCGGGGTGGACAACGGCATGAGCGTGACCGTCTACGGCCACATGGTCAACCACCCCAGCTACGGCGAGCAGTTCCGCGCCGAGACCATCGAAGCGCGCCTGCCCGAGGACCGCACCGCCATTTTAAGCTACCTGTCCAGCGGCGTGCTGCCCTACATCGGGCCGTCCACCGCTAAAAAAATCGTGGCAAAATTCGGCGATGATACGCTGACGGTCATCGCCGAGACCCCGCAACGGCTCTGCGAACTCAAGGGCATCACCGAGCAGAAGGCGGCTATCATCTCCAACGAGTTCCGCCGCATGTACGGCGTGCGGGAGGTCGTGGCCTGGTTTGCCCGGTACGGCATGACCGCCCAGCAGGCCGTGACCTGCTACCGCGCGCTTGGGCCGCACACCGTCGAGGCGCTGACCCAGAACCCGTATCTGCTCTGCGGCGAGCCGCTGCAATTAAAGTTCGGTCAGGTGGACACCATCGCGGCGGCGCTGCAATTTGAGACAGGCTGCCGCCTGCGGGTGGCGGCGGGGCTGCTCTACGCACTGCGGCACAACGCGGGCAACGGTCACACCTGCCTGCCGCGGGATAAATTGCTTGAATCTACGTCGAAATTTCTACGCCTGCCGCTGGGCGACCTGGAAGCCGCGCTCGACGAGCTGCTCTCCTCCGAGGAGCTGCGCACCCGCACGTTTGACGGCGTCGAGTACATCTACCTGCCCGACCTGCTCTCCGCCGAGGAGGACATTGCCGCGCGGCTCGGCCAGCTTTCGACGTTCCCCACCGAGGCCCCGCCGACGCTGGATGCGGACATCCGCGTGCTGGAAATGGCGCAGGGCTTTGCGTACGCGCCGCTGCAGCGGCAGGCCATACGCCTGGCGCTGTCCAGCCGGGTCATGGTGCTGACCGGCGGCCCCGGCACCGGCAAGACGACCACCGTCAACGCGATTCTGAGCCTGTACGAGGCACTGTATGACCGCGTGGCTCTGTGTGCCCCCACGGGCCGCGCCGCCAAGCGCCTGAGTGAGCTGACAAACCACGCTGCATCGACGATTCACCGCTTGCTTGAGGTGGACTACAGCAGCGGCAGCGTGCGGTTCATCCACAACGAAAAGAACCTTTTAAAATATGACGTCATCATCCTCGACGAGATGAGTATGGTGGACGTCAAGCTGTTTCAGGCGCTGCTCGCTGCGGCGCGGTACCACTGCCGCATCATTATGGTGGGCGACGCCGACCAGCTGCCCAGCGTCGGGCCGGGCAACATTCTGGGCGAGATTTTAAAGGCGGGCGTCGTGCCGACGGTACGTCTTACCGATATTTTCCGCCAGGCGCAGCGCAGCCTGATTGTCCAGAACGCCCACCGCATTGTGGAGGGGCAGATGCCGCAGAAGGGCGGGCCGAAGGACGATTTCTTCCTGATCGAGTCCAACGGCCTTGCCTGCCAGAAGCTGGTCTGCGACCTTGTCAGCACGCGGCTGCCGAAAGCCTACGGCTTTGACCCCGTGCGGGACATTCAGGTGCTTTGCCCGACGAAGGTCGGCCCCACCGGCAGCGTTGAGCTGAACAGACGGCTGCAGGATATTCTGAACCCGCCCGCCAAGGGCAAGGGGCAGATCGGCACGGCGGAGAGTGCCAAAATATTACGTCTGGGTGATAAAGTCATGCAGGTCAAGAATGACTACGACATCACGTTTGAGCGTGCCGGGGCCGAGGCCGGTGTCGGCGCGTACAACGGCGATTTGGGCATCATCACGGCGGTGGACGTGGACGCGCGCAGTGTGACGGTCCAGATGGATGACAAAAAGTACACCTACACCGCCGACCAGCTGAACGAGCTGGAGCCCGCTTACGCCGTGACCGTCCACAAGAGCCAGGGCTCGGAGTTCCCCGCGGTGATCCTGCCCGTGGCCGACGTGCCCGCCCGGCTGTGCTACCGCAACCTTTTGTACACTGGTGTGACCCGCGCGCGGAAGCTCTGCGTCCTGACCGGCACCGCCCGCACCGAGCAGACCATGGTCGAGAATGTGCGGCAGAATATGCGGTACAGCGGGCTGCGGTATTTGCTGAAGGACGCGGCGACACCGACAGAGGAGAAGCAGGAACAGCTCTCGGCGACGTGAGTGGGCACGGAGGGGTCAAGACCCCTCCCTACGAACCGCCCGTTCACCCCGGCCTGTAGGGAGCGGTCTTGACCGCTCCGCAGGGGGGCTGGGGTTGACGGGAAAGCCACGCACGTAGGGGCATACTGGCGATAGAACGACGATATTTTACCAATGGAGAACTATCCATGAAACAATACGACATCGGAATTGACCTGGGCACGACCTCCATTATCATTGCCACCGAGGAGCAGGGCGTTGTGTTCCGCCAGCCGACCATCGGCGCGGTGGACACGCGGACGAACTCCATCCTTGCGGTGGGGGACGAGGCATTAAAAATGGTGGGCCGCGCACCCGCGCACATTGACTTGGTGCGCCCGCTGCGGGACGGCATCATCCAGGACCACCGCATGACGAACGAGCTGATCGTCCGGTTTGTCAATCAGGTCTGCCGCTCGCGCATCTTCAAGCCGCGCATTGCGGTCTGCGTGCCCGCGGCCATCACCGGCATCGAGGCGGACGCCGTTGTGGAGTCCGTCATGGCGGCGGGCGCCAGGCAGGTCTACCTTGTGGACGAGCCTGTGGCGGCGGCGCTGGGCGCGGGATTGCAGATCCGCCAGCCCCACGGCTGCATGGTCGTGGACATCGGCGGTGGCTCCACCGACATTGCGGTCATCAGCATGGGCGGGCGGGTCAAGGCCGCCAGCCTGCCTGTGGCGGGCAACGCCTTTGACAGCTGCATTGCCCAGTACGTGCAGGAAAAATACCAGATCGCCATCGGCCCGCTGACCGCCGAGCAGCTGAAAAAGCAGGTTGCCTGCTGCACCAGAAGCGAGTTTGAGGGCGTTATGGAGGTGCGCGGCCACTCGTGGGAGACGAACCTGCCCGCGCGGCGCATCATCTATACCCGCGACCTGTACGAGCCCGTGCAGGAGCTGGCCGCCCGTATTGCCAACGCAGCCCGCAACGTGCTGGAAAGCACCCCGCCCGAGCTGGCGGCGGATGTGTCCGGCACCGGCATTTTGCTGACAGGAGGCGGCTCGCTGCTGCGCGGGCTGGCCGGGTATATCGCGGGCGAGCTGCACACCGATGTGGCCATCGCCCCCGACCCGCTGAACTGCGTGGCCCGCGGCACGGCCATCAGCCTGAGCGAGGGCAAGTATCTGAGCGCCGGGTTCCGGGATGCCACGCCGAAGGTGTGGAATAGAAGGTTGAACCATAGTCACGACCCGTTTACGGGGGAGTGAGGAACCGTTGACTGAGCGGCCGACCCGGGAGGCTTATGCCGACGGGAACGGACGTGAACCATGCGCTGCGCACGTAGGGGCCGGGCACGCTCGGCCCTGCACTTCCCCACAAACGCCCGATACCGGGAAAACCGCCTTCTTGGCCCCCTCTGGGAGGGGGCTCCCGCCGCAGCGGGTGGGGGAGAGAACTTCGCGGCTATCCGAAATATTTCGGGTTATGGCAAGGTTCTCTCCCTCCGGCCCTGCGGGGCCACCTCCCTCGCAGAGGGAGGCAAGGAGCATCACAAAAACGCGCAGTACCATTCCAAAACGGGCCCGCCAAACAGCATTGCGATCACGATGCCCGCACACAGAAACGGGCCGAAGGCGAAGTGGTCCTTCTTCCCTGCCTTTTTGGCGGCCAGCAGGTATATGCCGTACATACCGCCAAAAACAATGCCGAAAAACATCGCCAGCAGCGTATTCTGCCAGCCCAGGAACAGCCCGGCGGCTGCCATCAGCTTGATGTCGCCGCCGCCGAACGCGCCGTCGATGACAAGGCAGAGCAGAAACATCGGCACACTGACGCAGAGCGCGCCGATGATGTGCGGCAGCCAGTCGGCAGGGGAGAGCAGCACGCTCACCGCGCCGCAGACCGCCAGCGCCAGATTCAGCCGGTCCGGGATGGTCTGCGTCTCGGCATCAATGAGCGAAACGCTCAGCAAGATCCCGCAGACCGCCAGCGCCAGCAGCGCGGCCCAGCTCATGCCGAACAGACCGCCCGGCAGGGCGTATAAAGATGAGAAATTCTCTGTACCGGGAAATCTGTATCTTATCGGTATGATGAACACGGCTGATCGAAGTCTGGCTTTGATTGATTATGCATTGCGTCGTCGGTTCAGCTTTTTTGAAATGTCGCCCGGATTTGATTCGGAAGGATTTAAAGCTTATCTGGAAGGAAAGGACAATGTGCGGTTAAATGAGCTGGTGGCACAAATAAAAGAACTGAACCGTCAGATTGTTGCTGATGATTCGCTTGGGAAAGGATTTGAGATAGGACATAGTTATTTGTGTACGAAGGGAGAAGTGACAGATGAGTGGCTAAAGGAGATCGTGAATTATGATATACTTCCGATGTTGCGGGAGTATTGGTTCGATAACAGAACGGAAGTGGATAGATGGTCGAAAAAGTTGAATGCCTTAATTCCGCAACACTATTATAAAATATTTTTTTTAAGTACCTGAGCAACAA
>ERZ772818.2240-NODE-2240-length-15074-cov-2.742593_pt1 | contig 15074 bp, 7 predicted proteins | sample MGYA00580837_ERZ772818 | MGnify/ENA primary metagenome ERZ772818 (study PRJEB29015, sample SAMEA2737671) | human gut metagenome | biome: human gut; feature: human-associated habitat; material: faeces | place: China | collected 2012 ...
GATAAAATTCTTCTATATCTTGATTATTTGATAAGTTCATAAAATCATTGCGCAAATCAAGAATTACAGTATTCCACTTAGCATCTCCACCATAAAGAGAGGTTGGCCCTCCCTGATATCTTACAATATATACTCCTAACATACATTTATAATTTAAAAATATCAATCCATGTCGTTCCACTAACTGCAGCTGAACGTTCCATTAATATATCTACTATTGCTTTGGATGCATCAGGATTAAAACAACAATAATTCTGAAAACAAACTTCACCTAGAGTAAAATACTCTACATTTATTTCCTGATTGTTAATGTCATTTTTTTCGCATAAAATACTAAGATTCTGATAAAGTGACCTATAGTTTCTTTTCACGTAAGTTTCTACATCCACACTTTGATCTGTCTGCTTATCCCATTTAGTCACGAGTAAATAAACGCCATCAGTAGACTCCTTCATAACATCAATTAAATTGGCCAAATACCCTACAGAAGAAGCTAAATAATCATCTTGGCAAAGGTTCTGATAGCTTTTTTTCTCTCCTCCACATTCCACAACAAAAAAATGAATTTTGCGAGTCTTTCTATTTGATAATAACTCATTTAGTTTTTCCAATGTTTTTTGTTCCTCATCAGCCAATGCCTTTCCAGCTATGCTTTTGTGCATACAAGTAAAGATTTCACCTGCAAAATCCAGAAAAGCTATAGGATGATCCTTCTTTTTTTTATCAGTTAATGTAAATCTCATCTCATGAATCATTCCTTTAGGAGTGCCGAAAGGCAATGTACACACAGCCTCTATCTTAAATGTAGAAGCAAGCCTCGTCATATAATCATATGCCTTACTTTCAATATCATATTGTATATTTTCTGCATATTCCTTTGCCGCACTAAGTATTCCGCCTAAAGCACATGTTTTTCCTGAAGCCGGAATACCCCAGAAATAAACTTCAGTAAACTCATCAGGTATCGAATCAGGTAACGAAGATTTAACATTGTCGTAACAATCATTATCTACATTATCAAGAAGATACCTAAGAAACTTATTATCAACATGACCTGCCAAATCTCTACGACTAATAATATCATACTCATTTAACCTTTTAATTGCGAGTGAATTTAATAAATTGTGATCCTCAGCAATTAAGCACACCAAATCATCTTTTGAAATTATATGCTGCTCTATGTTAGATCGTATAAGCTTGACAACCTCCTCAGTTGTATCAGTAAACCCACTAGTACTAGTATAAATACTTACAATTTTCGCTTTTAAAGACCCAACAACATCATCATTAAATAAAAGGTCCTCTGCATTTTTGGCAAAGATTCCGTTTGGATACTTCTTTAAAAATTCCTGTAAGGAATCTTTTGACCTTTTATCTAATTTCGTCCAATCTTCTTCCTCCTGCTTTTGCCCTATCTTAGCTTTATTCTCTCGTGCTTGATCACAAAATTTTCCTTCTTGCCAGCTTCTAAGGTAATTATCATAGCCTTCAACACTATTTGCTTCACAAGCCGCTTTCCATGCTATTATTTCCTCATTGGAAACACATTTCTTTTTCCGTTCTCGAGCTTCCGAGCGATATTTACCTTCTTGCCAAGTCATCAGATAGTTATCATAGGCTTCAATTGTATCTGCTTCACAAGCTGCTTGCCAATCATAATCCTCACCATTCTTTATCAACTCATCCACCTTTTTCTGCTTAGCTATGTCAAAATCGCCTCCTGTATTCCTCGGATCTTTTAGTCTATCAAAAGTCGTAAACTTCTTTTGTTTTATAAAAAAATAAATCTGTTCAGGAGTCAAATCAGCAATGTTATCAAATATATCCTGTTCTTCCACTATATCCAGTTCTTCCATGTTCGTTTTATTATTTATATGTTATAAGTTCTATTTATTTGAATATTTAAATAAAGTATATGTACTTTTCGTGTTACGAGTTTGCAATGCATATGGAAAAAGAAGCAAAGCATAACAAATGATAGCTAACAACAGCCCTATCAATGCAGGTGTCCCATTAAAAATAGTATATAGATTTGTCACATCTTCAAATGTTATAGAATACGCAAAAGGCTCGGCTGATTCATTCGGACAAAGTGTTTCAGACATTTTATGGAGTTCAGTTATCTTATCAGATATAACAGAAGATATAGTTTTTACATTGTTCAAGAAAAAAGGATTCCAAACATTCGCATTACTCCGAGCCTTATCCAGCCAATCAATTGTGGGTACTTTTATGTTATCATAGTTTTCGGAAAGAAGGTGTCCCCTCAATTTATCTATTTTATTTTCTTTCTGAAAATTATCATCTTTGCCTTCCATAAATCCATAATTAACATACTGGGAGGGAGAATTATTTTTTGCCCTAATCACACGATCCAAATCATTTGTATATACCTGAATACGATTATTCGCGTATATTTCATAGGCATCAAAAACGGCTTTGCTCTTATCTATCGACTTGGAAAAACTCGTAGACAGAGCATCTTCATTTGAAAAAACTGTCCAAAAATGCAAAAAGGGCAAACTCGAAATAATAGAGAACAAGATGAAGATAAGGAGACAGATGCGCTCAATCTTTATTCGTATTTTAAAATAGCGGGCAACAGCTTTTAATCCTTGCAAATAAGTCATCAAGCCCAATAATATCAATACCATTACCCCTGTAAGTATTCCGGATAGTATAAAATTACCATCTCCCCAATAAGTTAATCCCAGAAAAGAGATATAACCAATAAAAATCAACGAGATATAGGCTAATATATGCCCAAACGTAAATCTAAGTTTCTGATTTCTCATAACAATATCAATAATTTAAATCATTTCTTATACTCAGGCAATTGTTTCTTCAATTCTTCAATTTGATGTTGATGCTCCTTGATTTTTCTTCTGATCGACTCATAATCCACCCATCCTTCTTCATGTTCCTTTAGTTTCTGTATGGGTTGAGGATGCTCCTCATAATCCCCGTTACGTAGCATGATTAAAGCCTTGTCTACTTGTATTAACGGTCCAACATTACTATCAATATTCTTACCTGTTTTGATGAGAATATTCGATATTTGCTCAACAGTCAGGTCCTTTTTTACCGATTTCATCAATGCAACCGCCCCAGCGACTATAGGGGCAGCCATACTTGTACCATCACAGTAATTATAACTATTTACAGGAAACGTACTATAGATATCAACTCCGGGAGCAGCAATTACAGAACCATCTCCATAATTGGTAAATTCAGCAGCTTTGAAATCTTTTCCGATAGCAGTTACATTTAAACTGCAACCGGTACGATGCTCTGGTGGCAAATTTGTCAACACCGAATTATTACCAGCAGAAAACACCAATATAGAATTATATTTTTTAGCAGTGTTTAATATCCACTTCCACATATTTTCTTTAATCTTGAATTTGTTCCGTATCAATTCTTCCTGTACATCATGCGGAATATCAGATTTAAATACAGTTGTAATAGACGTATTTATTACATCCGCACCATTATGAATGGCATACATAATGCCATTAACCCAAGCAGTAGTCGAAGTAGTTTCTCCATCAAAAACTTGTATAGGCATTATTTTACACAAAGGCGCAATTCCGGACACTCCTTTATCCAGTTCACTATCTGCTGCAGCTAATCCTGCCACATGCGTTCCATGCCCTTCACCAACAGAAACAGTGGTAGATTGTGTAAAAACATTATAAGACTTTATAATTTTATTTTTTAACAAGTTATGCTTTATATCTATGCCATCATCCACCACAGCTATAACAATATCTTCATTACCTTTCGTTATTTTCCAAGCCTCATAAGCATTTACTGCTTTCAAATGCCAGCCCGAATCAGTGCCCGACTCCTTCAAAAATCCCATTCCGCCATTTATATCCAGTTTTTCCACTTCAACCACATACATTTTATACTGAGACAATTTTGACGACAATTCATTAAGCAACATTTCTCTTTTCTCAGCAGGAACAAATAATTGCACCATCGGGATATTAGGATCAAAACCTACTATTTCAAATTCCTCTCCCGGATATTCTTTCTTAAAATCCGCAGCAAATTGATTCAAATCAGGCTTATCTTCAAAATATATATCTATCAGATTATTGAAAATATTACGTCCATCAGGAGTCTCGCTATACGGTAATAAGTTACCATCCTCATCTTTAAAAGGAGGAACTCCCAGACGCTTCGGGAGATATTCATTATCATATACAATTCCTGTATTCGGATCAATTACCTCACCATCATATATATTATCAGGCAAGCCTATAACCGGACCACTTTCATTTGTACCAAGAACAGGAACTGCTCTGCGATCCTCCAAACAAGACCTTAGAATAAACCATAATAATAAAAGTAGCAACAACAATAAAAGAAGCCATAATAACCTCCTCAAACATCCGTTTGAAAACCAAAATCTCTTATACCACGGCATCTTCTTATTATCTTCTTCGTATTTAGCTTTAAAGATAATATTCTTAGTCAAGCTACAACCTTCGGGATTCATATTCCATCCTATAAATCTATATCCTTCATGAGGTTCTACAACAGGTATATCTCCCGAAGATATTACATATCCTCTATTCTTTCTAATTTCACAATCTCCCTTAATTGTACCATTATCACCTGCGTCAAACGCACATATATACTCATCTACCTCAGGATCTGGAAAATCCGGACGTTTTGGAGAAACTGGAATATCCTCATCATCAATGATATTAGCTTTCTGTTCTACAATCTTTTTTTCATATTTAGCAGTAAAAACAATATCTTTATCAATTTGAAAGTTTTCAGGTAAAGAAGACCAACCTACAAACTTATATCCCTCTTGTGGAATAACCTCAGGAATCATTGCCGAAGATATTATTTCTCCTTCCGGCAATTCAAATATAAAATCTTCAGTCAGACCACCTGTGAATGTGCCATAATCCCCTGCATTGAAGCGAACTTCATACGACTTCTCAAATAAAGCCTTAAACACACAATCATTATCAATTTTATATCCGATTGGTTCTGGTATCCATCTTACAAATCTACATCCTTCTTTCTCCTTTATTACCGGCAAATCTTCTTTCGTCAAAATATAGTTTTGCCTTCTACTAATTTTCTGCTCATAATGATTAGAAAATACAGCGTTATCTTCAACGTCAAAGGTTATTTTATAAATTGAACATTCATCATAATCATGAATAATCTCTCCAAATGATTTATGCAAATTAGCGCGATGCTTCATCCCCCAAATACCTAATACCACTTTGCCATCATAACAATAGATATATTCATCACATAAATATTTTATAGCTCCTTTCAAGATATTTTTTTCATCCGAATTCTCTATTTGTTCCAGAGCATTTGTATAACAATTTATCGTTTCATCTTTAATCTGTTCATATTGCATTTTTTCCTTCCCGTCCAATTGAGTGTAATGCACTGGTATCTCTTTCCATTCATGAGCATACCACTCTATTGTTTCAGTTGCATTATTGACAACAGGCTGTGCCAAGAAGCCTCTATACTCTTCGGTTATATATTTATTAACAATGCTTTCAACACTCTCATAAATATTATATAAAGGCGTGGAGCCTATTCCCTGTATATCGCAAAAATCAGCTTTATCAATATAGCATAAAGCCTTCTTATTATAAAGAACTTGAATGCCCATAATATTTACATCAAATTACTATATTGTTCTTTTATCTTCTGAATAGATTTATTAGCTTCAGGATTTCCATCCGGCATATCACTAACCAAGATCAATCCCATTTCCAGATTATTTTTCCATTTCCAATAGTTATCATACATAGGAAGCCGTTTCAAGATTTTTACTTCTTTCTCCTCCACCCATTGTTTTTTAAGAATATCAGCAGAGTTCTCCAAGTCTGAAAGTACATCTGCTACAGTTCCTGAAGTAACGGATGTTTCATCACAATGCAAATCAACATCAAACCCATATCTTTGTGCAGTAGTTTCAATATAATTCAAATCCTTCCCGTCCATATAATCCCTTCCGAAATTTCTGGAAAAATTATTTAATGTCAATGCCACCGCATCTGCTATAACTTCAGAAACCATATCATCGTTATATTCTTTCAAATATTGTTCTGTAATCTGCATGATCCGGTTCTTCATTCCTAATCGAATGAATAAATCCTTCAATAAATTCACTATGTCATCTACGCAATCAAATAATGATGACAAGTTAAGAGCAACTTCATTCATCAAATGCTCAATCCAATACTGATATATTTTTGAAGAGATTATTCCACCTTGAGTAGTATCCATATCATCCCTTCCATCTTCTTTATTATTACTTCTTTTACTCCCGATTATATCCTCAATAGTAAGATTATCTTTAGACAACCATTGGGCAACCCCCTCTTCATCTTTATGAGAGTAGTATGTACGCAAACGTTTTAATCGTTCCTCCCAGTCATTTGTGAAATCTATTTTAGCACTTAAACGAATATTTGCCACAACTAAACTCACAGGAGGTATTTCAACATAATTCTTGATAATTTTAAATACTATTTTTTTTATCTCTATTGGATAAATCATTAACTCTTTCACCAACTGTCCAAAAATTGCCGGCTCTTTTCCAAATAACACATCAATATCACAACGGATTCTTCCTAGCTTTTGCTTGACTGTATTTAACTTCTCAACAGGATTATCCGATACAAAATGTGCAGATATTATATCTAATGCATCGCATTTTATATTATCTACCTCGTTTTCATATTTCTTCCTTCGCGCATCATCCAACTGGGGAGCAATCTTGTTTAAACTCTCAATAATAGCTAACGAGCCATCGCTATTAGGAGAAGCCACATCATTCCAGGCCTGTTCAGGATCAGAAAAATGATCGATTACAAAAGGATACTTTTTAAAACTTTCTTTCAAGTGCACTCTATACTCAGGATATTCCGCAGGACACACTTCTTTCTCTTTCGTATCGTTTCCCTCTTTATATTCTTTGAATATATTTTGGTTAATTGACCAAAAGAAGCTACGAAGCAAATAAATATTCCTAAAATAACAACTATTCATATGTACATTCTCCTCTGACGCAACAATCCAATTATTGAACCAATCATAGGTACATACTTTCAATACTTTTTCAGCAAGAGGTTTAAATCTATCATCCCATTTATCATTTAAGTTATCGCCACGTTTTTGATTAGTATGGGCTAATTCAAAATTAAATTTTGTAGCAACAACAAAAAATGGCGAAATACCTCCTGCATCTTTTATAAACACACTCCGTTCCCGAGGTGTCTCACCAATATTGTCAACAATCCAATTATTTAGAGTTTCCCCCATTTCAGTATCCTTTCCATCTCCTCCATCTTTACAAAAGAGTATAGCTCCAATTCTTTTGGCATTAGAATACTTATTAAATAAATAGGAAACACGTCCGCGCCGGATTAATTTAGACATTTCTTTCTCTATATCCCTTTCATAAATCTTTTCACGCGGACATGAGCCTGGGAAGTCTAGCAAATCAATATTACTTAAAAACTTCATTCGTTCATTATCGATAGAATCAGGAGAAAGAGTAAATGTCAGTTCAGCTGCTAAAGCACACAAACTAGCTTTTCTAATGTCTTTAGCCAGAAGCATTCCTGTAGAATCATACACATCTGTTGTACAATGATATTTCCTCGCCATCTCCCCATCTCCTAAAATTTCATCTGTCCAGTTGATATCAAGTAAAGTTCCATTTTTATACAATAATGCCTGATAAGGTACATATACATCCATTTGAAAAGACATTTTCTGTAATTCACTAATCAATAAAGTAAATAAGTCCGTTATGTCTTTATTCTTATTCCATAATAGAGTAAACAACCTCGGCCAATTTTCCAAGCGAATATGAGATATTACCCTCGAGACTGCCAAGGCAAATTCTGATTGAATAATGGTAATGGCATTACTCCCAACTATTTGTTTAAAATAATCAGATATATCATATATATCATCGTCCGTTATGTAATTCTGATTATAATTTTTGTCAACGACTTCATTCAATGTCTTTTCAATTTCTTTGTTCAAGTCATTGAGGTCCAATGCTGTTTCCGGATGAATTTTAATATCCTTATAATAAGAATCGGAGAGAAATAATATAATATCTACAATAGTGAAATTACGTACTTTCACATATTCTGTCATCGTAGAATTATTACAGCGTGTAGTAAAACGTGTTATAACTCCTGTCGATTCTCGTTTAACATTTTTTCCACCACTAGGATTAATTTCATCAACAAAGACCGGTTTTTCTTTCCCGAAATCAACAGAGAATGGCTTTCCGATTTGAGATAGCAGACTATCCATCAAATAAGATTTTCCTGCTTGACTTTCTCCATACGCTGCTGCTGAACATCTTTCTTCTATCGCAAATTTTATAGTTTTCAATTTGCGCCTAAAGGTTTTTAATCTATTTATCTCTGAAATATTATTTCCATGATATGTTTCTAACCAGCCTATTGATTGGTTCAACAAATTAATCTGTACATCTATATTTTCCATAAAGCCATACTTACTATTAAGATTTTACAATTCAAAAGCACCAGAATCCAGCCAATAGCAATTTGATACGCCCAAACTATGTATAGTCAATCTCTTGCCAAAAAAAGGTGTAATATCTTCTTGCTCTGAATTACTCACTTCACAAATTTCAATATTTTCCCTCTCATTATTAGAGTCTACCTTTTCAATCTTAAATGTAAAAGGCAACTTCTGCTTTAATAGGTGTTTACGTTCTTCAACTAATTCTTCAATCTTAGATGTGGACAAATCATCATACTTACTTTCTATTAATTTCGCTATCTTTACATCATCAAAGTCTATACAGAATAATACTCTGGCAGGATATAAGTCCGAATCAATTTGTTTTGCTTCGATATAAACCGGAAGAGAATTAACTACAAGCTCTCCATTTTTTTTCGATGGCGTAAGAATGTATAAATGCTCTTTATTATTCAAAGGGTTTGGATTCAAAAGAAAATTAGCTGTAGAACAAATTCTTTTCCCCAACTCTGTAGTGTCAATAGAAAAGTTTTTCAAATTTGCTAAATCCGTAGAGTAATGTCCTATCATAGCTCCTACAGAAACAACTGTCTTAGGGCTAGTCATATAGCCAAGCCCGTCATTAAAAGGATACCACGTACCTATATGATATTTATTAAGTAATACTAATCTATTAGGTGACACCGGATAGTATTTCAAAAATATCTTCTCAATCGGAGGAAGGGAAGTGGGACGTCCGGAAAGTACAATTATATCGCAAGAGTAAGCATACATTATAGCTGCTATTTTCTTTAACAGAGGCTCAAAAGCACGTTCAATAAGTACACTGACATTATCCGGATCAAAAATCCATTCAATCTGTTCGAAATCAAACCCAAAATGTCGTTTAAAAGATTCAAGCACAATGGGGCTAGGCTGATTCAGAGAAAAGACATCCTCATATCTCACTGCACAACGTTTTGTGCCTTTAGATAATAATTCTAAAAAATAAGAAATTAAGGGAACCGAAACCTGTAAATTAAAATCACGCCTTAACAATCGATCGGTAAAAGACTGTTCGTTATGATCAGGACCAAAAAAGGAATAAATTTTTTTATGATATTCTTCCGAGGATATATTCCTTAAATACTTACGAAGCATACTATGTTCGCCTTGAATAATAAGATTTAAAATAAGCATTTTAAGCATATCATCACCGGCATAATAATAACTATCATAAAATAAAGGGGACGGTACTAATTTTACAATATCTTTATTCTTATAATCATACTTACAAATCATCAAATCTGAAGTGCCCGCCCCAATATCTAACGAACCGACAATTAAAGAATTATTAAGATCATCTTCACGCTTTCGACCATACAGATGAAAAAACTCTTCACAATGACAATTATAACGTTGTGACATTTCTGCATACATATAGACCAATTGAGCACATGTTGCTTCATCGTAATACCATTTATCAGATGTCTTCTGTAGTTTCGGCACTATTGTTACATCAACATTTAAACTATTGTTTGATTGAGATCCCTTATTTTCACTAAAATTCTTTAGCAATAGTGCCGCATCTTTAGCCGAGTTAATCAATGCTTCACGCTCTATTTTTGACATTGCTGTAGGACATGTGACAATCACTCTACGGATTCTTCGGGGAGAGTCAGTTTCCCCACGAAACTCCCGATAAGCATGACTATTAATCTGAAAACGTGCTTGAACAAACATTTCAAGAAAAGCAAACGTCATCAATGAGCGCCGTGGATAACGTTTTAAGACTCCTCCATTATTCTTAGCATTAATAGATCCATCTGCATTTAACTGTGAAGTTATCCCTTGTAAAATCAGCACACTATCATCTTGGCTCTCATTAGGCAACCTGACAAATTCCCAATCATATTTTTGTTTTTTATCATCCCACAAATACCGCTTAGGACTCGAGTAAGTCGAATAAGATTGACGCCCAAGCTCATAGTCGGCAGCTTTTCGTGCCAAATTATTTGCTTCAATACCCAGCCTAACTAAACTTGGATACACAAACTGCAAACTATCCTTTATTCCAATGTTCCCAAATTGAGCTTTACGAAAAGCTAAATGCATATCGAAAGGATCCTTATATACTTTTAATTGAGGCATCCCATTCTCATTATGCATTATAATATCTGTATAATCAATCAATTCTAAAGGACGTACCTGATTGAAATTCATATTATCTTCTACAAGAAGAGCAGTTGTTCGTGAATTTCCGACATCTATAATCATATCTATATCTTTCACTGTAACATCTCTATCTTTATACAAGGTGACTTTAGGAAATAAGTTTTGTCTTACTATGCTTTTAATTAAATAAATATACGTTGCTATATATGAATACTTAAAGTCATTTTGAGATACTCTTATTCTATTCACTTTAGTTGCATCAGGATAAACCACCTGCATTAAATAATTATCAATATAACTCCATGGCTTTCCACCAGCACAGTAATCTGCTAATAAAAAATCATTTTCACAAACAGAAAAAGTTAATTCTTTTTGATAATTATCTGCAAATACAGGTCCTTCGTTATATTCGTCTCCCTCTCCATAATAGCTACGTGTATCGAATGCTAATATCACATCATATTCATTCTCTTCAGCACGAGGAACTAATTTAAAGCGACTCCAGTTCAATGGCCCAAACCTAAATCTATTTTTTGCGTTTACCAAAAAATAAGGAATAGGTAGCCAAACATTCTCAAAAAACGACAACTTACAATTCCTATCAGAGAAGTTCATTCTAAAAATATTACCACGAACTCCCTCACACATATCAGCGTCCATTTTTAAAGGTTTAATGCCTTCGGCACTAACCTCATCCCAATTTAATTTTGTTATCGAAGTATCAGCAGATAAAAAACCGGCATTATACAGATCATACTTCTTTACATACACAACACCGGATTCAGTAGAAATATCTTGTACTAACTCTAATTTCAAAAATAACTTCTCCTGTTTTTGGTTTGGTTGGCTTATTATCGAGAAGTAGCTACTGGGAGTCTATTTATCAAAAAAAGGAATGCGACATAGGTCACACCCCTTTTTTATTTTCTTTGAAACATCTTTCGGTACTCGACAGCATACAAGACAAAAGATTGTAAAAGACCGTAAGTGATGACGGCAAAAATGACTCTCACCCACAGCGTTGGTAATTCTGGGAAAAGCAGCAAAAGGATCATGCCAACATAGATGACAGCAGTCGCTACTTTGCCATACCACTTCGCTCCACTTAATTTGATATTTTTAGATAGCCCGATTAATCCAGCTACAAACATAAAGCCTTCTTTTATCAAGAATAGACCAAACAACAGCCAAAGCCACGGTCGATACCATGCCATAGACAAAATCAGAAAAAGTTGTGTCAATTTATCTGCAAACGGATCAAGCACCTTCCCTAAGTCTGTTACCTGATTATATCTCCGAGCAATGACCCCATCTAGATAATCAGACAAACCTGAGACAACAATGACCGCTCCTGCTATATAAAATGACTGTCTCAGCACAAAATAAAGATAAATCGGCAGCAAGAGAATACGGAATATCGATAAAAGATTCGGAATCGTTTGTATTTCTTTACGCCAGTCTGTGCTTAATTTCATTTTATCGCCCCACCTCCTCAGCACTCTTTTCTTTTTATTTTAGCTTACACGGGGAATAAAACCAATGATTTCACTGTTTTTATTTTTCTTTACAGCCACTGATATTATGAGCTAATTTGAGATAATCACTTGCTGTTTTCATCGTTTACTCTTCTTTCTTCCTGTCGTTTGCGCATTTCTTTTACTAGTACTTTATGAGCTTTTTTTGATCCTCGCTCTAGGTCACGCTGCCGTTTACGTGTTTTATAATCGATAAACAGACTGTCTAAATCGTAACCTGCCGGGTACAGATTTTCTGCTGAACGCACCAGACGAACACGCTGACGAGGCACACGGATCATTTCTTTTTCTAAATATACGGCAATCGTATCTTCACCTATATCTTCATAAACTAACGCTTCTTTTTGGTATTCATTGACAAATATCCGATCACCTTTTGCAAAGAGCTGGCGTTCTTTTTTATTGTCCTTCCTATTTATACCTGCTGTCTTAGGAGGAAATTCTTTTTTCTGTGTCCGATAGGCTTTTTCCGCCAAGTAACGCTCTGCTTGATGGATCAATTTCATCGACATATCCATTTTATGAGCAATCCACAAAGCTTGGCTTTCTCCTGTTTCTCCAACCCGCAACTGATATTTAGGACGAAGTGCTTCCCGATCGAAAGCCATAGCAGCCGGCACAAAATCTTCATGATCTCCGGCGAATTTCTTGATTTCTCCATAATGGGTCGTGGCAATGATCAATGCCCCTTGCTCATACATAGATTCCATGATTGCGATCGCTAGTGCAGCCCCTTCATTTGGCTCTGTTCCACTGCCAATCTCATCTAAAAGTACCAACGTATTCCTTTTTATCTTTTTCAAAATAGCAGCGATGTTTTGCATATGACCAGAAAATGTACTCAACGCATTTTCTAAATTTTGGTGGTCACCGACATCGACGAAAACCTCATCAAAGACAGCAAGCTCTGTCCCTTCTTTTGCCGGAACTTGCATACCGAACATCGCCATCAAAGTCAATAAACCGACCGTCTTCAACACGACTGTTTTGCCTCCGGCATTTGCTCCGGTGATAATCAAGCCTCGATAGTCTTTACCGATTTCAACATCCAATGGTACCGCATGCTCAGGTAAAAATGGATGTCTGCCTTGCTTGATAATGATATGTTCCGATTTATTGATTCTAGGTGTGCTTCCATTGATTTCTCGGCTAACTTTTGCCCGAGCAAAGATGATATCTAACACCGTGATCGTTTCGATCAATAAATCGATCACTTCTTCGTTTTCTGCGATAGCACCAGTCAATGCCGCCAGGACTTGATATTCTTCACTGATTTCTTCAGCTTTTAACAACTGATAGTGTTCATTCAATTTAGAAATCACAGTTGGTTCAATAAAAACCGTCGTTCTTTTATTTGATTCATCGATAATCGTTCCATCTATTTTATTTTTATAGCTGGCTTTGATAGGAATCGTATAGTATTCGCCTTTTTGAACAATCATTGCTTCTTGGATCATTTCTTTGTTTTTCGGATGACGCAAGAATTTCAGTAATTTTGACTGGATTTCTTTTTCGATTAGTTGTAATTGTTTGCGTACTTTACGCAAATTACGTGACGCGTCGTCACTGACTTTATTATTTTTTATTTTCTGGTCAATCAACTCTTCTACATTTATCAAATCAGGAAGATGTTTGCTATAAGCAAACAACAAGGGTGTCTGGTATTGATTCTTATCAAAAAACTTTGTGATCATCCGACTGCTTCTAAGAAAATCCGCATATTCGATCAAATCGGTTGGCTGCAGAATCAACCCTTTTTTGACTTGTTCTGTCAGTGCATCGATCCTCGGCAACCCCATAAATGGAACATGCTGACTGCTTTCTAAGATCAAGCGTGCTTCTCTTGTTTCTTCTTGACGATCCAAGACAGTTTGTAGGTTTGTCGAGACCGTCATATCGCTGATTCGTTTTTTGCTATAGTTTCCAATTGCTCTTGCTTGGATTTCCTTTTTGATCCGATCAAATTGTAATTGACTAATCATTTCGTTGTTCATACTCTCTCCTTTTCTTGAAGAGATACCTGTCCCAAAATAAATAAGGGCCTAGAGATAAATAAAAGGATAGAACACAGCTTAAAAAAGTCATGTCCTATCCTTATTAGAATACAAAGATATTGTTTTCCTGACAGGTACCGTTTCATAAGCACACCAAATAAACTTTGTTTATTGGCTATTCGACTTACTGATTAGATACCAGCTACACTCACAAAACATTCCCCATTCTTCTAGGTCTTATTTATTTTCCACTTAACTATAGCAAGACACATTTTGGTTGTCAAACTTTAGTATGTTTTATAGATTTACACCATTAATGAATAGACACCTACCGCGATAATTGCTCCGATCATTGGACCTGCGATTGGTACCCATGAATATGCCCAATCTGAAGTTCCTTTATTAGCTATTGGCAATACCGCATGTGCTAATCGAGGACCAAAGTCCCGAGCAGGGTTGATTGCATATCCTGTTGGCCCTCCTAATGAAAGACCGATGGCTAAGATCAATCCACCTACAGCGAATACGTTCGTTCCAGGTGCAAATTCGTTTTGTCCAAAAGCTAGCAACCCAAGAACTAATACAAATGTACCAATTAATTCTGTGATTACATTTGCTGGATAATTCCGTATAGCAGGACCTGTTGCAAACGTTCCTAAAATCGCGCTTTCATCTTTCGTTGCATTCCAATGTGGCAAATAAGAAAGCCAAACAAGAATGGCCCCTGCAAAAGCTCCTAAAACTTGTGCAATGATGAAAGGAACGACGAGATTCCAACTAATTGCCCCTGTCATCGCCATAGCTAGAGAGACTGCAGGATTCAAATGAGCTGGGCCCATGAATCCAGAAATATAGACAGCCATTG
>ERZ772818.2250-NODE-2250-length-15027-cov-3.260019_pt1 | contig 15027 bp, 12 predicted proteins | sample MGYA00580837_ERZ772818 | MGnify/ENA primary metagenome ERZ772818 (study PRJEB29015, sample SAMEA2737671) | human gut metagenome | biome: human gut; feature: human-associated habitat; material: faeces | place: China | collected 2012 ...
GGCGGTTTGGCCCCGAATGCCACGGTGATGTCCTGGCGCGGGGAAGGTGGAGGTATCGAGGCCGCACGCCAACATCATGATGTGATCATGACTCCGGACACTTACTTGTATTTCAATCATTACCAGAGCAAGGATACCGAGGAAGAACCGGAAGCGAATGGAGGTTACTCCCCGCTAGCACACGTGTATGGTTACGAACCCATACCTTCAATGCTCACTTCTGACGAGCAGAAGTTTATCAAAGGCGTGCAGGCGAACCATTGGACGGAATATATCACCACTTTCCCGCAATTACAATACATGGCTTTACCGCGCTGGGCGGCTCTTTGCGAAATTCAGTGGAGCCAACCGGAGAAGAAAGATTACGCTGATTTTCTAGAACGATTGTTGCGGCTGACTCGTTTGTACGATGCCCTGGGATATAATTACGCGAAGCATATATTCGATGTGACGGCAGATTATCGCGTTAACACGAAAAACGGGACGGTGGATATTTTCACGGGCACGATTGACGACGCACCGATTCATTATACGCTGGACGGGACGGAACCCACGGTTCAGTCGCCGGTGACGGCGGGGGTGTTGTCTGTCAGTCAAAGCGGAACGTTTCGGGCGATGGCGGTGCGTCCCTCAGGAAACAGCCGCGTAGTGACGGAAAAGATCACTTTCGGCAAATCGACTTGCAAGCCGATAGTCGCTAACCAGCCCATAAACGAGCAGTACAAGTTCAACGGAATCACGACTCTTGTCGATGGTTTGCAGGGGAATGGCAATTATAAAACGGGGCGTTGGATCGCTTTCCGGGGTAATGATATGGATGTGACGATCGATTTATGCCGGGTTGAGGAAATCTCTTCCGTGACATTTCACAATTGCGTAGAAAAAGGGGATTGGATATTCGACGTGCGTTCCGTGGCCATAGAGGTTTCGGAGGACGGGAAAAATTTTGAGCGCGTGTTTTTCGGGGAATACCCGGAGATGCAGGAATCCGACCGTAACGGATTGTATGTGCATAAGCAGACATTTGCCCCGGTGAAAGCCCGTTACATGCGGATTATGGCTTCTCCCGAGAATGTAATGCCCGATTGGCATCCCGGGAAAGGTTACCCGGCGTTTTTGTTTGTGGATGAAATAGTAGTGAATTAAAGAAAGATTCGGAAGATATGTCGTTTGTACGGAATCTGTTTTTCAGCGTGTTCCTGGGTGTCTGGGGAACATTGTCGGCACAGGAGGAAAGGGTGATTCCTGTCCCGAGGGAAGTACTCCCGGGAACAGGAGAGTTCCGTATGTCGGAAGTTACGGCATGGCACACCAATCTGAGTGGAGCGGAGAAGGAAAGTTTAGTCAATTACGCGGCAGCGGAGTTATCTACGGGGAGACAAGAATGGCACGGAAAAGATCATACGGGCAAGGATGTCGTATTTTTTCAAAAAATATCCGATGCGGGCATTCATCCCGAAGGGTATGTTTTGGAAGTTAAACCGGAAATAGTGACGGTATCGGCCTCTACCGCAACCGGTTTGTTTTACGGTTTGCAGTCATTGCTGCAATTGATGAAGCCGGATGAACGGGGAGGCTGGACAGTTCCGGCCGTGACGGTTAAAGACTCCCCGCGGTTCGGGTACCGCGGATTCATGATAGATGTTTCGCGTCATTTCCGCCCGAAGGAGTTTGTCAAGAAGCAGATAGACGCTATGGCCCGTTATAAGTTGAACCGCTTGCATTTGCATTTGACGGATGCCGCCGGTTGGCGTATCGAGATCAAAAAATACCCGAGGCTCACAAGTTTTGCAGCGTGGCGCCCGGAAGCGGAATGGAAGAAATGGTGGAATACTGCCGGTGGACGCAAGTATTGCGAGCGGGAGGATCCTGCCGCTCAAGGCGGGTATTACACGCAGGAGGATATCCGGGAGCTGGTGCGTTACGCGGCGGAACGCCATATCACGATAATTCCTGAGATAGAGATGCCTGCCCATTCGGAAGAGGTATTGGCGGCTTATCCCGGTTTATCGTGTGCGGGTGAACCTTATAAGGGGTCTGATTTTTGCGTGGGTAACGAGGAAACGTTTACTTTTCTGGAAAATGTACTTACCGAGGTGATGGCGCTTTTCCCGTCGGAATATATTCACATCGGGGGCGATGAGGCTGGCAAACAGGCATGGAAGAGTTGTCCGAAATGCCGGCGGCGGATGGCGGACGAGGAGTTGAAGAACGAGGATGAATTACAGAGTTATCTGATTTGCCGTGTGGAGAAGTTTTTGAACGGCCACGGGCGTAAGTTGTTGGGATGGGACGAGATCATGGAAGGCGGGTTGGCTCCGAATGCCACGGTGATGGTGTGGCGGGGCGAGGAAGGCGGAGTAAGGGCCGTGAAAGCCGGGCATCGTGTCGTGATGACTCCCGGAAAATTTTGTTATCTGGATAGTTACCAGGATGCACCGCAGTTTCAGCCGGAAGCAAGCGGGGGGTATTTGCCACTGGCTAACGTGTATTCGTATGACCCGGTATCTCCCGCGTTCACAGAGGAAGAGGCGAAATTGATTTATGGCGTGCAGGGCAATTTGTGGGCGGAGTATATCCCTACCGATGAACATTACGAATATATGGCTTATCCCCGTTTGTTGGCTATCGCTGAAGTGGCGTGGAGTGAACCTGCCAACAAGTCATATCCTGATTTTCGCGGGCGGGTATGCCGGGAGATCGGATGGTTGCGTGACCGGGGGTACCATCCTTTTCCCCTGGAGCAAGAGTTAGGGGAACGTCCCGAAGCAAAGGAAAGGGTCGTTCATTTGGCATTGGGGAAGCCGGTGGTGTACAATGCTCCTTATAACGAACATTACAAAGCGCAGGGGGATAAGACCCTGACGGATGGCATCCGCGGGGGATGGACGTATTCCGATGGCGCGTGGCAGGGATTTATATCGCGGGACCGCCTCGATGTAACTATCGACCTGGGGAAGGCCATTTGCATAACTTCCGTGGAGGCAACTTTTATTCAAGTGGTGAATCCCGAGGTGTTTTTGCCGTGCGAAGTGATCGTTTCTTTCTCGACAGACGGGAAGAATTTCGTGGAAGCGAAGCGAGAGGAATACAAGGTATCGAAAGAAAAACCGGTCTGCTTTGGAAACTTCGGTTGGACAGGATGTGCCTCGACCCGTTACGTGCGTTACCAGGCCCGTTCGGACAAGGATTTACGCGGTTGGTTGTTCACGGACGAAATCATCGTGAAGTAAAAATGAATCACTATCTATTGCGGAAAATATGCATACATCTCAATTTCTCATCGGTGCAGCTTCGTCGGGCAGCGGAAAAACCACTTTCACGCTGGGATTATTGCGTGCGCTGAAAAACCGCGGTCTGAAAGTACAACCGTTCAAATGCGGCCCCGACTACCTGGACACCAAACACCATGCAGCTGCGGCCGGGCAAACGTCATACAATTTAGATACCTTCATGGCTTCAGCGACACATGTACAGGAGGTATATGCCCGGCATAGCCGAACGGCAGACATCTGCATCACCGAGGGGGTTATGGGACTTTTCGACGGATACGATAACATGGCAGGTAGCAGCGCCGAACTTGCCGGCCTGTTGCATCTTCCCGTTATCCTCGTGGTCAATGCCCGGTCGACCGCTTACACCGTCGCAGCAATCCTCTATGGTTTCAAACATTTCCGTCCCGATATCCAAATCGCAGGAGCTGTATTCAACTTCGTCGGTTCCGAATCGCATTACACCTACCTGCAACAAGCCTGCCGGGATGCCGGCGTCGAAGCACTGGGATATTTGCCCAAATGCAAAGGCATCGAAATACCCTCCCGCCACCTGGGCCTGAACATCGATAGTGAGTTTTGCTTCGATGAATTTGCCGACCGGATCGCCTGTCAGGTGGAACAGACGGTGGATATCGACCGTTTGCTGGATATTTGTTCCTGTGCAACTGCCCCGTCGTCCTGTCTTCCGGGAAAAACAAACAGCCATGCCAGTGACATGTGTATTGCCATCGCCTGTGACGAAGCTTTCAATTTCATCTATCCGGAAAATTTACGTGTACTGGAACAAAAAGGCAAACTCACTTTTTTCAGTCCGCTGTATGACAGTGAACTTCCCGTCTCCGACCTGGTGTATTTACCCGGAGGCTACCCGGAATTTTACCTTTCCCGTTTGAGTGAAAACCGAACGATGCGGCAGTCGATACTGAATTATTGCCAAAACGGAGGACACCTGTTTGCCGAATGCGGGGGAATGATGTACCTCGGAGAATATATTACCGATACAGACAGACATCCCTATCCGATGTGCGGTTTTTTACCGCAAGGAGCAACGATGGAAAATATGAAATTAAAACTCGGATATCGCAAAATTTTTCTGAACGGGCAGGAATACCGGGGCCACGAATTCCATTACTCCCGCATAATCCCGGGCCAAAGCCCCCTGCCATCCATTGCCCGGGTAACGAATGCCAAAGGAATGGAAGTCGATACGCCGGTTTATCGTTCCGGGCATGTCACTGCCAGCTATATTCACTTTTATTGGGGAGATCTTCCCCCGTTCTTTATTTGATAAACACACATAGGTAAACCGCAACGATCGATACTACCGTAAGGAGAGTTACCATGTGATTCACCCGGACTGCGATCCGGAAATCGGCATAGCTTATTTCTCTGTCGTTATCCCCGATATAAGGCTTCGCGACCAACAAACCGTGATAAACGTGTGCCCCGCCGAACCGGCAATCTAAAATTCCCGCCATAGCCGATTCCGGGAAACCGGAATTCGGGCTGGCATGCTGGTGGCAATAACGGTAAATAAACCGGAACAGACCGGGACGATAGGCTACCAGGGCCATAAACAAAGCAGTCAACCGGGCCGGGATATAATTCAATACATCGTCCAAACGGGCTGCCATACAACCGAACTGCCGGTAACGCTCATCTTTATAACCGATCATCGAATCCAGGGTGTTTACCATCTTATAAGCCATCATAGCCGGAAATCCGCCCAAAGCATAATAAAATAAAGGAGCCACAACCCCGTCACTCAGATTCTCTGCCATCGTTTCGAGTACAGCTGTATATATTCCCTTAGGCGATAATTCCGACGTATCTCTGCCTACAATCCAGGACAGGCGCCGGCGTCCCGCCTCCACGCCCTGTTTTTTCAATATATCGACGACTTCTCTCCCTTCCCGGATCAGGCTATGGTTAGCCAATCCATAAAAAACAAAGACAGACGCAACAATGCAGAAACACCAATCCCCAACGGCCAGTGTCCCGACGGTTATCCCCCAACCGGCCATACCGGCAAACAAAGGAAACGACAGTGCCACGATAGCCCCTTTCCATTTCCGGAATCGGCCGCAATTGAAATGCCGTTCCGCCCAAGAGATCATATTTCCAAACCCCACGACAGGATGCGGGATTGTCCGGGGATCCCCAAAGGCCAGATCCAGCAGATAACCCGCAATCAAGGGAAGAATAACCAGCCACACCTCATTCATAAGGCTCTAATTTGACTTTATCTACACTTTCCAATGCTTCCAACAGGAGCCGGTTTTTTGCCTCAGTCAGGGTATTCACCCTAAAATAGTGCGTATCCAATCCTCTGAAATTGGAAGCATCCCGAATCAATAGTCCATGTTCCTCCAACAGATATTTCTTTAAAGCCGAACTGTTGTAATCCGTTTCTACGAGAAAAAAAGACGTTCCCGAAGGCAAGGGACGGAATCCGGGAATTCGGGCCATCTGTGCAGCGAATTCCTGCTGCCGGATCCTTAACAAAGAAGCATCCGGCAAACCTTCGCCGCCATGCCGGAGCAAGAATTTCCCGGCTTCTATCGCCAGCGCATTCACAGACCAAGGCTGCCCGAAGCAAGCCACAAATTCGACGATAGCCGGATTTCCCAGCATATATCCCAAACGCAAGCCCGGAATAGCATAACACTTGGTCATCGATTTTATAACCAACAAATTCGAATATTCTTTCAGCAGTGATAAAGCCGACTCCGTCCCGGGAGCAAAATGAATAAACGATTCGTCGACAACCAGCACCATATCCGGATAATTTTTCACCAAAGCCGTAATTTCTTCCAGACTCCAGATTCGTCCGTCCGGATTATTGGGGTTACAAATAAACATCAGATTGGTATGTTCGGGAATATGCTCCACATCCACCTGCCCGACGAATTGGATATGATGGTCATACAAGGTACATGCATCTTCGTACTCCGTAAACGACGGGACAGGTATCAACGTACGATTACCGGAAAAAGCATGAGCCACCATATAGAACAATTCCGTAGCCCCGTTTCCGACCAAAACCTGTTCGGGAGTAAGCCCGTGGCAGGCAGCAGCCACCTTACGGAAAGAACCGGCATCCGGTTCCGGATAATGAAAAATACCTTCGAGATGCGTACTCAAAAAATCACACAAGGGACGGGTATCCGCTTCATACCAGACATTTGTCGAAAAGTTCGCTTTTATTTGCACCTGCGATTTATAAAGGTCATCCCCATGTCCGTGAATCATAGTTATAAAAATAAAGTTGAATAAATATAGTCCAAATCGACAGCTTTCCGTACCTGACCGGCCAGAAGGTCGTATTGCCGTTCTTTAAAAGCCCTGTAATCAAAACCACTGCCGGCAGTCACTCCGAAACCTGCGGCCAGATCGTCTAAAACAACCGGATTGTCGAGGATACCGTGCATATAACTTCCCCAGCAGTCTGCGTTCAACCGATAACCGTCGGTTGTACCGTCCGCAAGGGTATTGAGCGTTGTTTGCCGCCCTCCCGCGTGTAAAGGTGTCGTCGTCCCCATGTGAATCTGATAACCGGCACAATCCGATTCATAATTCTTAAAACGGAAATGACTCTGACAAACCACCTTCGCATCCTGCATCACCGTGACCAGAGGCAGTAAACCCAATCCGTCGGTCGCGGTTTGCATACCTTCGACCTGCCCGGGATCCTCGATCCGCACTCCCATCATCTGATACCCGCCACAAATGCCGATGACTTTTTTCTTCTTCCGGAAGGCCTTCACCACAGCTTCGGCCACCCCGTTGGCATAAATAGCCTGCAAATCGGCTATGGTACTTTTTGTTCCCGGCAGAATGATAACATCCGCTTTACCGATCTCCTCCGCTTTATCCGTATAATATAAATGGAAACGCCCGTCTCTCTCCAATGCATTGAAATCGGTGAAATTAGACATTCTCGGCAGACGAATCACCGCCACATTGATCTTCCCTGCCACAGCAGCAGAAGCTTTTGCCTCCAAAGCGACAGAATCTTCTTCTTCGATATGAATATCTTTATAATAAGGGATTACACCGACCACCGGCACTCCGGTAAGCTCCCGGATGATCTGCCGTCCTTCCTCGAAAAGTGACACATCGCCGCGAAATTTATTGATAATGACACCTTTGATCAGGCATCTCTCCTCTTCAGGCAGCAACATCACGGAACCATAAACAGAAGCAAACACTCCTCCCCGATCGATATCCGCCACCAGGTAAGTCGCAGCATCCACCTCTTTCGCCATCCGCATATTCGTGATATCCCTGTCCCGTAAATTAAGCTCGGAGATACTACCGGCCCCCTCCAATACGATAGGATTATGGTTTTCCTCCAGACGATGAAATGCCTTCACGGCCTCGGTAAATAATTGCGTTTTGTTCCCCGAACGAAAATATTCCCGGGCGGACATATTCCCCACAGCCTTGCCGTTCAATATCACCTGGGAAGTCTGATCGGTGGACGGCTTCAACAAAACCGGATTCATATCCGTATGCGGCAAGATCCCACATGCCTCCGCCTGCACGGCCTGAGCTCTTCCGATTTCTCCTCCCTCCGGCGTAGAACAGGAATTCAACGACATATTCTGCGCTTTAAAAGGCGCCGGCCGATAGCCGTCTTGTCTGAAAATACGGCAAAAAGCCGTATTCAGGATACTTTTTCCCGCATCCGAACAAGTCCCGACAAACATAATCGGACGTAGTTTTTTTTTCTCTATCTTTTCCATATTTATCACAGATTGCTGCAAGGATTATTCAAGGGAGACCCGCTATTTTTTCTTATATAAGAAATCACGCCAACGCTCTTCTTCAGCCCCTTCTTTATCCATTTCGTACCGGGCCAGGATAAAAAGCAAATCCGACAAGCGATTTACAAAACGCAGGATAACCGGTTCGACGGGATCCGTCCGGTTCAAAGTCCACAAACGACGCTCCGCCCGCCGGGCCACAGTCCGGGCCACATGACACTGGGCCGATACCAGGTTCCCTCCGGGTAAAATAAAATGAGTGGACGGATACTGTATTTTTGCATTAAAAAAATCGATTTGCCGCTCACAATACACATCCGGTTCTTCCGGAAGCCGATTCGGATTTTGTCCCCTCAAGGCAGCCGGAGTGGCCACATGCGACATCACCACCATCAAAGAACGTTGCAGGTAAAACAACATCTCCTGCCACTCATGCCCCTCTCCTATCAACACACGAATCAATCCCAGGACAGAATTCAACTCATCCAACGTCCCATTGGCTTCTATCCGGATATCGTCTTTATCTACACGCTGTCCGCCATGAATATTCGTTTTCCCCTTATCTCCTCCGCGAGTGTATATTTTCATATGATTATCATTTATTTTAGTATCCCGAATTTATCTATTATATACTTAACCGGATAACAGAAGTATTTTCCATGATAGGCAGATCGACCATATCGGCCGGTTTTCCTCCGTTCAGATAAGTCAGAATCGCCCGGTTAAAAGCACCGTGCCCGACTGCAAGTATACATTTACCGGCATATTTCACCCGAAGGTAATTCACAAATTCTCCTGCCCGATGATACAACTCATCCACCGACTCGACACTAGGAGGCAAATGCTCCCAATCCACATCCGCCAGCGTTTCGCCGGTATATATCCCCCAGTCCATCTCCCGCAATAAAGGAGTCGGCTGAGGCTGTTTTCCATGGTAACCGGCAACGACCTTTGCTGTATCGTAACTACGTGCCAAATCACTACATACGATTACATCCAAAGGTTCTTGCTTCAATTGTTCTGCCAAAACAACTGCCTGCTCTTTTCCTAAAGGGGAAAGTGTTCCCGGCAATTGCCCCTGGAGAACATACCGTTGATTTTCGATGGTCTCCCCATGCCGTGTCAACAATAAATCAATTTTCTTCATTTGCCTAAATTTGTACAAAGGTAAAAGTTTTTGAAATCATTTATCTAAATTCAGACCGGATTTGATCCGGGGCACGGCTGGAATATCTTTGGCTTTGGGAATCGTAATTGTGCTTTTGGAGAAATCCACACGCCAATGCTGCGGACAGAGGAAGCTCTGCCTGTCCTTACGTGACTTGAAACGGGGGAAGCCAACCGCATGAGTATTACGGAAAAAGTCGGTGTAGGCTGTGTCAGGATTGCGTAACGCACTCTGCAAGGACTGGGAACTGATTTCTGAAAGCCATTCGTGTTCCGCTTTCGGTTCGCTCTTCATCAGATTCGTCAAATATACATTGCCAAGCGTTTCCTTACGCTCCTTGTATGCCGTGATTTTAAGGTTCAATGCCCAATTATAGACAAAACGACAACAGCCGAAGGTCTCGGCGAACAAAACCCTTTGCTCATCAGCCGGATAAACAGACAAAGACCATATACACATGATGATACGTAGCGAACCCAAACTGTCTCCGCTGCAAATTGCACGAAGGCTCAAACAAATGTCAGCGGCTGCCATCTGGAAAAGATATGAAAACTACCTTCAGTACATCAAAGATTCCATAATCCATTTTTTAAGATTCTGAATTTTGCGGCTGTAAAAATAGGAAACTCCTTTCTGTTACGAAAATGTTACAAGATAATTCATTGAGTTTTTTTACTGAAAGATTACATGCTATCTTTGATCCGGTGAATAAAACTCGTTTCCAGGGATTCAAATAGGTATACCGGCAAGATTCGCCGGATCTTTACTCCGTCAGGAAGGAAAGAGGCAGGAGTGGCTGAACCGGCACGCCTGGGGGGGCGTGTGGCCGCAAGTTCGAATCTTGTCATCCCGACTACTGAGCATCAACAGATAGAAGTGGGCGAGATAAGGCTTTTTGGGTATTCATAGCCATAATATTAACCCCTATCATTGCGGCTTTTTTGTTATTCTTGTATGGTGAATCAAAAGAGCACCGAAAAGAAAGAATTATTAAGGAAGAACTTTGGAGGCGTTCTTGCAATGAAGAGGTCATGAAAATTAAAGAAGTCGTGGAAAATAAAGTGTCTAAGGAGAAGGATATGAGCGACCCTCTAAACTGGTAATATCTATAAAAGTTGATTAAAGGGTGAATAAGGCTTCTAACGAAGCATTTAAAACAAGGGTAGGGCAATAGTTGTCCTGCCTCATTTGTTATAACTGGGTTGTTCTAATAGAGGAGTAGAAGAGTGTCTTTAATGGTTGTTGTCGAAAATAATTCGCTAATATTGCGAATTGTGCAAATTGTTTCGTATCTTTGTGTCATCAAAGAGTAGCTATATGAATGTAGAGTTTGAAAAGGAATATTTGGCAGAACTTTATGAAAAAGGAAAGACCGATGATAAGAAGCATCGTTTTCAACCTCAAATAGTCAATGGTTATTTGAAGTGTGTCAAGGCTTTACTAAATGCCTCTCGAATGGAAGATTTATATCAGTATAGGTCTTTGAACTATGAAAAGTTGAAAGGTGATAAAAAAGGACTTTCTTCTTTACGTATCAATGACCAATATAGGCTTGAATTTCGGGAAATAACTAATGCGGGTAATCAAGCAGTCATAGAAATATGTTCTTTGGTGGATATTACAAATCATTATAAATAGGAGGAACTATGGGTATAGCAGCAAATAATTTACAGTCATTCCGTCCCTATCATCCAGGCGAATTGGTAAAGGAAGAATTGGAATGTAGAGGCATAAAGCAAAAGGAATTTGCGAAGAAATTTGGTTTGTCTTATTCAGCCTTAAATGAGGCGTTAAATGCAAAACGTCCGATAACAACAGAATTTGCCTTGCTTTTAGAGGCAGCTTTGGGTATCAATGCTGATTTGCTTGTAAGAATGCAAACGGATTACAATATACAGGTAGCACGAAAGAATGACTCTTTGGGTGAAAAGCTAAACAATATAAAGAAATTAGCTGCTGTGTTTTGAAAATAGTTCTTGGTATGATATTATAAAAACAAGAATAAGGTTTTTAACAGGGCACTTAAAACATGGCTAGGGCAATAGTTGTCCTACCTTATTTGTTATAATGGGTTTGTCCCTAATAGACGTGTTTAAGAATGTCTGCAAAATTTTTCAATGCAATACGGAATCTTAATCACTGATATTCCTTCGGTGTATTATGCTTGAGGGGATGCTGAAAGACATTCTTTGAAAAGATATTGCTCCTCAAGACAACACCTTTTATCCTTCAATACGATTTTTTTATATGCTGAGGTAAAAGTCGTTACATGCACTCTCTATAGAAATCGAACATTTCGAATATCGTATCTTTATCAGCCGTCTGGTTCAGACAAATGTCTCCGACTTCTTTCAATAGCGTAAAGTTAATGACACCGGAGGTATTCTTCTTATCGTGCTTCATCAGTTCATAAAGTTGGTCGTACTGCTTACAGTTAAAGGCAAAACCACCGTAGTTCTCTTTTACGAACTGAATGGTTTGGCGCATTTTGTCTTTTGGAAAGCCTACTTTTATATAAGAAAGGTACAGTTCGCAAACAATTCCCCAGGCAACGGCATAGCCATGCAGCACAGGGCGTCCTTCGGCAAGGGCAAGGCTTTCGAAAGCATGCCCTACGGTATGTCCCAGGTTCAGGGCCTTGCGGATGCCGTGTTCCAGCGGATCTTGTTCCACGATGTTTTCTTTTACTTGTACGGAGCGACCTACCATTGACTTCAGGGCTGCGTAATCTATCTTGTCCGTATCAAAAGCCAATAATTCCGCCAGATGTTCCGGAGTGCTGATCAGTCCGTGCTTCAACATTTCGGCATAACCGGAGAAGAAGTTATGGGCATCGAGGCTGCGCAGAAATTCTGTTTCAAGGAGTACGCTGGCGGCAGGAGCGAAGACGCCGATTTCATTCTTCAGTCCGTTGAAGTTGATACCTGTCTTGCCTCCTACGGAAGCATCTACCATAGCCAGCAGGGTAGTAGGGATATTGATATAAGCAATGCCCCGCTTAAATGTAGAGGCGGCGAAACCACCCAGGTCGGTCACCATGCCACCTCCCAGATTGATAAGCAATGAATGGCGCGTTGCTCCTTTTTCACTCAGGGCTTGCCAGACGGAAGCCAGGGTTTCGAGGTTTTTGTGTATATCTTCGGCACCGATAATGATTTCCGTTGCTTCTTTCAATGTCGGAATGTTGCTGAGTTGTGGCAAGCAAAGGCGATGTGTATGCTCGTCAGTCAGGATAAAGAGCTTGTCATGGGGGTAGTTCCCAATGGCAGTTGTTAAGCTGCTTTCCAGTTCTTCGCAGAGGATTACTTCTTGTTTACTCATGATGTATTTGTCTTTTTTTGCTCTGCAAAGATAATGCAAATCAAGTGCAGAACTTCCATACCGACATGAAAAAGTTATGCTGAGATGCAGCTTATCTTCTTTAAAGATAGGATTTCTCTGCGAAAGAAGTATCTTTGCAAATCATAAAACTTACATCACTTGGATAGATATTTCAGACTTCATAACTTATAATTTATAAAAAAATGAAAGCATTATTACCGGTATATTGCCGTCCGTTAGGATATTTTGTGATAGCATTGGCATTGTTTCTCCCTTTCCTGATGTTGATGATAGGGAAAATGACGGATGGTAACCTTTTGTTTTATAAAGAGTGCTCCAAGCTACTGATGATGCTGGGCGCGATGATGATTCTGTTTGCTTTTACAAAGAATGAAAGCAAGGAAACCGAACAGATACGCAATAAGGCTACCCGTAATGCCATATTCCTGACGGTGTTATTTATCTTTGGCGGTATGCTCTACCGGGTATGGAAAGGTGACATCATGAGTGTGGATACTTCCTCCTTTTTGATCTTCCTTATACTGAATATTCTTTGCTTGGAATTTGGTATAAAAAAAGCGACGGTTGATCGGTTATTTAAGCGAGATCGTCGATAATTAGGATATTTTATTTAATCCTCATTAAACTTTTCCATTGAAAGCTTGTCAAATGAAACAGTGTAAAAACAGACATTTTGTTTCATAAAAAACAGGCGCATGAAAAAAGTAATCATCGGAACAGTGTTATTGCTGACAACCACACTTTCCGTTTTCTCACAGACTAAGAACATTACCGTAGCGGGGCGTGTCATCGAGGATGACACGAAAGAGCCCGCAGTACAAGCCACAGTACAGTTACTTTCGTTACCTGACAGTGCATTTGCGGCGGGTATCGCCACTACAGCACAGGGATATTTTACCCTGCCCAAAGTAAAGGCTGGGAAGTATGTATTGAAAGTTTCCTATATCGGCTTCCAACCGACAATGCTTCCTTTGCAACTGTCGGCTCAAAACCCCAATAAGAATGTAGGTACGCTGGCTCTGAAGACAGATGCCGTGATGCTGGCAGAAGCGGTGGTTACCGCAGAAGCTCCACAAGTCACTGTCAGTGAAGATACATTAATGTATAATTCGTCAGCTTATCGTACCCCCGAAGGAGCCATGCTGGAAGAATTGGTGAAGAAACTTCCCGGTGCCGAGATTGATGACGATGGTAACGTGAAAATTAATGGTAAGGACCTGAAGAAGATCATGGTAGACGGAAAGGAATTCTTCGGTGGAGACGTGAAGACGGGTTTGAAGAATTTACCGGTGGACATGATTGACCGGTTGAAGACTTATGATAAGAAATCGGACCTGGCACGTATCACAGGTATTGATGACGGTGAAGAAGAAACCGTGCTCGACCTGACTGTTAAGAAAGGTATGAATCAGGGTTGGTTCGGTAATGCCGATGCTGCCGTAGGTACTGAAGATCGTTATGCAGGACGTTTGATGTTGAACCGCTTTGTGGATAATACACAAGTTTCTCTTATTGCCTCTGCCAACAATGTGAATAATCAGGGCTTTTCCGGTGGTGGCGGTGGCCCGCGTTGGCGTCGTAACAATGGTTTGAATGCTCCTAAGGAACTGGGACTTAACTTTGCTACCGAAACTGCTAAATTGGAGTTAGGCGGTAGTGCCCGTTACAACTACAATGATGCTGACATTGCCAATGTCAACTCATCCGAGCGTTTTTTACAGAATGGTAATTCATATTCCAATTCAAACTCTCTCAACAGGAACAAGAATTCGACATTTAATGCTGATTTCCGTTTGGAGTGGAAGCCGGATTCAATGACGAATATCATCTTCCGTCCGAACTTCTCTTATGGAAAGACGGATAATTCTTCCAGTTCCTTGTCGGGAACCTTCAATGCGGATCCTTACAGTCTGGTTACTAACCCGAATGACTATCTTGATTTTGATGTGATAAATAATGAAGACCCGTTGAAGGATATTCGTGTGAATGCTACAAACACGGGTTCACTTTCCGATAGCAAGACCGTTTCAACGGATGCTACTTTGCAGATCAATCGCAAACTGAATGATAAGGGACGTAATGTTACATTCCGCGGACGCTTTGGTTATGGAGATAATGACAATAACCAGTATACGGAGTCGATGACACGTTATTATCAGATTCCTACAAACCCGGACTCTACGTTGATCCGTAACCAGTATATCACTACGCCGACGAATAATTATAGTTATAGTGCACAGGTTACGTATAGTGAACCGATTGCACGGGCTACTTTCTTGCAGTTCAGTTATCAGTTCCAGTATAAGTACAGTGAGAGTGACAAGACGACTTTCGACTTATACAAGATCAATCCAGAGTGGGGAATTGGCGACCCGTTGCCAGTGGGCTATCAGAATCATGCGGTAGATAGTTTAGGTAAGTATGCCGAGTACAGATACTACAACCATGATGCTTCTGTATCCTTGCGTTTCAT